>Ga0207416_1000891_pt1 | contig 45501 bp, 37 predicted proteins | sample PaiPotPPM11metaG_FD_184107 | JGI IMG/M metagenome (GOLD analysis project Ga0207416, IMG submission 184107) | Iron sulfur acid spring bacterial and archeal communities from Banff, Canada, to study Microbial Dark Matter (Phase II) - Paint Pots PPM... ...
CCCCCCACCCCTACCCCCGCCTCTTCCGCGTACACTCGAACGGTGCCCACTCCTCGTCCCGTCGTCAGCCGTCATCACCCTTTTTTGAAGGAATTCCGCGCCGCGTTTCGCACCGCACCCGAGGACAGCGGGAAGCTGGCCATCGAGGGAGCGCGGCTGATGGGCGAGGCCCTGCGTAGCGGCTGGAAGATCGAGAAGGTGCTCTTCAGCCAGACCGGTCATGTCCAACACGGCAAAAAACTGCTCAATCAATTCTCCAAGCACGTCGAAGTGGCGGTGGTCGAGGACGACCTGTTCCGGACCTGTACCGAGGTTGAGCAGCCGCAGGGGGTGGCGGCCATGCTGGCCCTGCAAGTTCCCGACCTGGAAGAGATCTGCACAGCCCGGCGTTCCGATGGCGAGCCTCCCCTGCTGGTCGTCGCCGCCGGTCTGCAGGACCCCGGCAATATGGGGACCCTGCTGCGCTCCGCCGACGCCTTTGGCGCCACGGCGTTCATCGCCCTGGCAGGCACGGTAAGCCCGTGGAACCCTAAAGCAGTGCGTGCCAGCGCCGGTTCCGGGTTTCATCTTCCCGTGCTCAGTAAGCTGCCTGCGACCGATTTTCTGGAAGCCTGCCGCACCCACGGCGTCGCCATCCTGAGTGCGGCGGCCCGGGCCAAGGTCGAACTGGACGCTGTCGACTTCCGCCGCCCTCTCTGTCTCGTTCTGGGGCAGGAGGCGAGCGGCGTGCCGCGCGAGATTTTGCGCGCCTCGGAGGCCACGGTGGCCATCCCCATGCAGCGCGAGGTGGAGTCCTTGAATGCCGGCGTGGCCGGCGCCATCCTGTTGTACGAAGCGGCGCGACACAGACGTGGGGCGCGGGGCGAAGAAGAGGAGCGAAGTTAACAATCGCGCCCACCCCTTCTCCTCCCCACTCGTTCCCCTGATTCCGATGAGCCTCTTTCCCCCAGCTCCGCTTGATCCGGCGCCGGGCGCGTCCTCACGCCCGTTGGCCGACCGCATGCGACCGCGCACGCTGGAAGACATGATCGGGCAGGAAGCGTTGGTCGGCCAAGGCAAGCCGCTGCGCGTGCAGATCGAGAGCGACCAGTTGGGCTCGTTGATCCTGTGGGGACCGCCGGGCGTGGGCAAGACCACCCTTGCGGAGATCATCGCCCACCTCACGGCGCGCCGCTTCGTCCCCTTCAGCGCCGTCACCAGCGGCATCAAAGAAATCCGCCAGGTGATGACGGAGGCGGAGAGCGCTTCGCACCGAGGCCGGCGCACCATCCTGTTTGTGGACGAGATCCATCGTTTCAACAAGGCGCAACAGGACGCCTTCCTGCCCTACGTCGAGAAGGGGACTATCACCCTGATAGGCGCCACCACCGAGAACCCGAGCTTCGAGGTGAACTCCGCCCTGCTCTCGCGCGCCCGCGTCTATGTGCTCGAGCCGCTGGCCGATGACGCGCTGGTGACATTGCTGCAACGCGCCGTGGACGATAGAGAACGCGGCGTTCTCGCCTCACCCGAGCTGGCCTTCTGCTCGATCACCACCGAGGGCGACATTCTGCCGCGCATTGCAGGAATGTCCGATGGCGATGCCCGCGTGGCGCTGAACCTGCTCGAAACGATGGTCCGGAGCACGCCGCCCGAGGCCGGCGTGATTCGCCTCACCCCGCCGCGTCTGGAGGAGGCGGCGCAGCGCAAGCTGCTGCTCTACGACAAGGGTGGAGAGCAGCATTACAACGTCATCTCGGCCTTCATCAAGTCCATGCGCAATAGCGACGTGGATGCCGCGCTCTATTGGATGGCCCGCATGCTGGAAAGCGGCGAGGACCCGCTCTATGTCGCCCGCCGCATGGTGCGCTTTGCCGGCGAGGACATCGGCCTGGCCGACCCGCGGGCGATCGAGCAGGCCATGGCCGCGCGTGACGCCGTGCACTTCATCGGCCGCCCGGAGGGCGACCTGGCGCTGGCGCAGGCGGCTGTCTACCTCGCCCTGGCGCCTAAATCCAACGCTCTCTATAAGGCCTACGGCGCCGTCCAGCAGGACGTCCAACGCACCCGGGCGGAGCCGGTGCCCCTGCACCTGAGAAACGCCGTCACCGGTCTGATGCGCGGCCTGGGTTACGCCCGCGGTTACCAGTACGCCCACGACCAGCCCGGCAGTGTCGCCGACATGCCCTGCCTGCCGGAAGGCCTGCGCGACCGCGTCTACTACGAACCGGGGGCCGAAGGCCATGAGCGCCGCGTGCGGGAGCGCATGCAGGAACTCGCCGATCGGCGGCGCGCTCGCGGTCTAAAGGGGGAGGAGCGGTAAATGCCAGGGGCGGCGCTACCACCCCGTTCGACCGAGCCACCAGCCCACTCTGGCCCACTCCCCAGCCTCCCCACCTGCCCTAACGGGTTGCAAACGCCTGCCGGATTGCATAGAATCCGGCTTCTTTGGTCGTGGAAGGGCTGCGGTAGGCTCCCTGAGAATTTCTGCAGGTGGGTCGGAGATTAATCCGGAGTATCCTGACTGCTGCGATCATCGAGTCGGACCGCCCAGCAACGGAGAATACACACGTGGCTTTGAAACTTTCCACACATGAAACCGATGGCGTGACCGTCGTCACCGCCCAGGGACGTATCGTTCTCGGCGAGGAAACCAACGCGATACGCGAACAGGTCAAGCAGTTGTTGGCCAGCGGCACCAAGAAGATCGTCATTGACCTCGGGCAGGTGGACTTCATTGACAGCAGCGGCCTGGGCGCACTGGTGGGCTTGTACAGCACCGCCGGCGCCCAAGGCGCCAAGATCCGCCTGGCGAATATCACCAAGCGCTTCCGCGACCTGCTCTCGATCACCAAACTGTTGACCGTCTTTGACGTCTACGACGACCAAGCCAAGGCCGTCAGCAGCTTCAACTAAACCGGTTCACGTTCATCGGCAAAAGGCGAGGACCGCCGCGTTCGCCCGTGGGCGACGTGGCGGTCCTCGCTGCGTTTGGTGGGTGGTCGCCGCTGGCGCGAGTTGGCGTCGGCTACCGGCGAACGCCGCTGAGGGGCCGCAACGGAAATGCTGATCGGCACGCAGCTCTGTGCGGGGCGGCTCACGCACTACGCGAACTGAAGCCCGGGGACACTGCTCTTATAATTGAGAAGCGACGTCCTGCGTCGCGGCTTCCGGACCTGATGATTCAACTCACAGCAGCAGCCAAGCATTTCGGTGGGCGAACCCTGTTTGCCGACGCCGATTGGCAGATCTCCGACAACGTGTGCGTCGGGCTGGTCGGCGCCAACGGCACCGGCAAGACCACGTTGCTCCGCATCCTGGCCGGGGAAGAGACGCTCGATGCCGGGCGCATCATTCAGACGCGCGGCCAGAAGGTGGGCTATCTCCCGCAGGATGGGCTCGCCCTCGCCGGCCGCAGCCTCTTCGAGGAGTGCCGCTCCGTCTTCGCGGACCTGCTGGACATGCAGCAGGAGCTGCGCGATGTGGAACACCGTCTGACCGAACTCGACCACCAGGACGCCACGGGGGCCGAAGCGACGCGGCTGCACGAGCGTTATGCCGAGCTGCTTCATCTCTTCGAAGTGCGCGGTGGGTTTTCCTTGGAGGCGCGCATCGGCACCGTGCTCTCCGGCTTGGGCTTCAGCACCGAGGAGTGGCAGAAGGACTGCGCAGAGTTCAGCGGCGGCTGGCAGATGCGCATCGCGCTTGCCAAGCTGCTGCTGGCGCAACCCGAGGTGCTGCTGCTCGATGAGCCCACCAATCACCTCGACCTCGAGGCCCGCAACTGGCTGGAGGACTACCTTCACCAGTACCCCTTCGCCTGCATCGTGGTCTCGCACGATCGCTTTTTTCTCGATGCCCTGGTTACGAAAATCGCCGAACTCGGCATGTCGCGCCTGACGCTTTACAGCGGCAACTACACCGCCTACCTGAAGCAGCGCGAGCAGCGGCTGGTGGAATTACAGGCCGCCTACGACAACCAGATGGTCAAGCGGCACCAGCTCGAGGTCTTCATCAACCGCTTCCGCTACACCGCCACCAAGGCCTCCCAGGTGCAGAGCCGCATCAAGGAGCTGGGGCGCATGGAGACCATCGAGCTGCCGCCGCCGGTGGAGGCCATCCACTTCCGCTTTCCGCAGCCGCCCCCCAGCGGGCGCCGCACCCTCGAGCTGCGCGGTGTTGAGAAGAGCTACGGCCCCAAGCGCGTCTTCGACCACCTCGACCTGATCCTCGAACGCGGCGAGAAAGTCGCGCTGGTCGGCCACAACGGCGCCGGAAAAAGCACCCTTATCCGGCTGCTGGCCGGCGTCGAACCGTTCGACCATGGCGCGCGCACGGTCGGCCACGGAGTCACGCTCGACCATTTCGCGCAGGACCAGTACAAGGTGCTCGACCCCGAGAAGCGCATGCTCGACGACCTGACCTCGGTGGCTCCGGTGCTGATGGTGCCCAACCTGCGCAACCTGCTGGGCTGCTTCCTGTTTCGCGAGGACGATGTCTTCAAGCGCATCGGGGTGCTGAGCGGCGGTGAACGCAACCGCTACGCCCTGGCGCGCATGCTGCTGCAGCCCTCCAACCTGCTGCTGATGGACGAGCCCACCAACCACCTCGACATGCGCGCCAAGGATGTGCTGCTCGAGGCCCTGCAGCAGTTCTCCGGCTCGCTGGTCTTCGTCTCCCACGACCGCTACTTCATCAACGGCCTGGCTACGAAGGTGATCGAGGTGGGCGGCGGCGGCATCGAGGTCTACCCCGGCAATTACGAGGACTACCTCTACCGCAAGGAACGCGGCGGCCCGGGCGCGTTCATTGAGGCGCCCGCGTTGAACGCCCCCGTCAAGCCCAGCCTCCCCAAGGACAAAGCCCCGAACGCCGGCAAAAAGCGCCTCAACCCGCAGCGCCAGGACGCGATGCGCGACGAAGTCAAGACGCTCGAAGAGGAGATCAGCCGCATCGAGGCCGAGATGCAGGTCCTCGAAGGCGCCATGTCCCGCCAGGACACCTACCGCGACGGCGCCAAGGCCCAGACCACCGTGGCGCGCTACGAGGAACAGCGCGAACGCCGCGCCAAGCTCTACGCCAAGTGGGAGCAGCGCATGGCGGCCCTCGAAGTCGAAACCTAAGCGCCGGCCAGCTTGGAAGTCCCCGCAAGGGCCGCGGGGCCGGAGCACCGCAAATGAATTGCGCCCGTTAGAACTCCGGAGGCCGGTGCTTCCGGAGCCGACCAGTCGGTGCTGGCAGGGTCGCGGGGCCGCATCAACCAACAGTGGGGATCGTATACACTACAGCGCGAGTCCCCCCCCATGAATGACGCCATCGTCGCCCATTACCGAATTGTCGAGAAACTGGGCGGTGGCGGCATGGGGGTGGTCTACCAAGCTGAAGACCTTCGCCTGAAGCGCAGCGTGGCGCTGAAGTTTCTTCCCGAAGAGATGGAAAAGGACACGCTGGCGCTGGAGCGCTTCCAGCGCGAGGCGCAGGCGGCTTCGGCCTTGAACCATCCCAACATCTGCACGATTTACGACGCCGGCGAACACCAAGGGCGCCATTTTATCGTGATGGAGCTGCTCGATGGCCACACCCTCAAGCATGTGATCCAGGGGGCGCCGCTGGACACTGAGCGACTGCTGGACCTGGCCATCCAGATCGCCGACGCGCTGGACGCGGCGCACGAAAAGGGCATCGTGCATCGTGACATGAAGCCCACCAACATCCTGGTGACGGCGCGCGGCCAGGCAAAGGTTCTTGATTTTGGCCTCGCCAAGGTCACGGCCGCACCTGCAACGACCCCGACAGGTTCCGTGATGCTCACTGCCAGCATCGAGCCCGCGCATCTGACCAGCCCCGGCGCGGTGATCGGCACCGTGGCCTACATGAGTCCGGAGCAGGCGCACGGTAAACCGCTGGACGCGCGTACCGACCTGTTCAGCTTCGGCCTGGTGCTGTACGAAATGGCGACAGGGCGCATGGCGTTTGCGGCCGACTCCACGGCGGCCACTTTCGACGCCATTCTGAACCGGACGCCGGCTTCGGCGTTGCGGCTCAACCCCGAGTTGCCGGCCAAGCTGGAGGAGATCATCCATAAGGCGATCGGAAAGGATCGCGACCTGCGCTATCAGAGCGCAGCGGAAATGCGTTCCGATTTGAAGCGGCTGCGGCGCGATCTCCAGTCCCACCACACCTCGGAAACGTCCTCCTCGGTGCTGTCCCCATCCGCGCCGGTCGATCCGGCAACCCGCCGCGAGGATCCGTCCAGCGACCGTGATCTGCTGGCCACCCTTGCGGCGCGACACAGAAGACTCCTGGGCGGCGGCCTGGTCGCCGCAGTAGCGGTCATCCTGGGCCTGGTTTACTGGCTGCGTCCGCCACTGCCTCCACCCTCGGTCTCGGACTACACGCAACTGACCAGCGATGCGACCCCCAAGTGGCTGATCGGGACCGACGGGTCCCGGCTCTATTTTCAAGAGCGGGCAGACTTGAGAAATCTGACCGCCGCCCAGATATCCATAAACGGTGGCGCGATTGCACCAGTAGGCATACCAAGTCCCGCCGTAGCGTTGAGTGTCTCCCCGGATGCGTCCAATGTGCTCGTAGGTGAATTCTCTGGTCCCACCGCATCGGAGGGAACATTATGGTCGGCCCCGATCCTTGGCGGCTCGCGGCTACGCCTGGGCGACGCCATTGGCCACGATGGGGCATGGTCGCCCGATGGCAGCCGGCTCCTCTACGTCAATGGCAGCTCTCTTTTCGTGGCGAATGCTGATGGCACACAGTCCCGCAAGCTCATTGCCGCGCCCGGACGCGCGTCCTATCCCGCATGGTCGCCGGACGGCAGGCTCATTCGTTTCACGACTAGCAACCCCGGCACGCAGGTCAGTGAAATTTGGCAGGTGTCCGCCGAGGGCGGCGAGTTGCAGCCACTGTTTTCGGGGTGGCATGCGGTGAACGGGACTTGCTGCGGCAGTTGGACCCACGACGGTAAGTACTTCGTCTTTGAAGCCCTGCCCGGACAGGGCGCCCAGGTACCCCAGCTTTGGGCGCGACCCGAGACCGCCGGCGTTTTCGCGCGCGTCAACCACGCACCCGTGCAGTTGACCGCGAGCGAGATCGGCTACCTTTCTCCGGTGCCGGGCAAACGCGGCCGCCACCTCTACGCGGTGGCCGCTAATCGGCGCGGCGAACTGGAGCGTTTCAATGCGACGACCCAAGGCCTCGAGCCTTTCCTTGATGGGATTTCCGCGCAGGATGTGACATTTTCTCGAGACGGTCAGTGGGTGGCCTACGTGAAGTTTCCCGAGGGCACCTTGTGGCGCAGCCGCGCTGACGGCAGCGATCCGCGACAGCTCAGCACGCCGCCGCTGTATGCCCTGCTTCCGGCCTGGGCGCCCGATGGCCGCCAGATTGCTTTTTATTCGGGACGCCCTGGCCTATCACGTATCTATCTCGTTTCAGCTGATGGCGGCACGCCCCAACCTGTCCTGCCTTCCGACCGTCGCGCGGAGATTGACCCGAGCTGGTCACCGGACGGAAGATCCCTGGTCTTTGGCGGTCCCACTGGATTCGGTCCAACGAGTTACATCTTTATTGTGGATCTGCAGACCCGTCAATTGACTCAATTGCCGGGCTCGGATGCCCTCTTCAGTCCTCGCTGGTCGCCGGACGGGAAATTCATCGTTGCGCTCTCGAGGGATTCGAACTCCCTTCACCTGTGGGACGTGAAGTCCAGAAAATGGAGCGTGATTCAGTCGGGCCGTGCCGGTTATCCGAACTGGTCGCGTGATAGCAAGTATGTCTACTTTCTGCATGGGCTTCCTGGGGTGGAGCGCTTAAATGTTTCCAACGCGACCATCGAACCCGTCGCCGCGCTCAAGGGATTCCACTCGGCCGGGTACTATGGTCAATGGCTCGGCCTGACGCCGAACGACAGCCTGCTGCTGCTGAAAGACACCGGCACACAGGAGGTTGTCTCCATGACCTGGAACGAACCGAAGTGAATCGGCGGGCCAATGCCGCAGTCTGTGGAGTGGACGCGGCCTTTTGCTCAAACGATTCCGCCAGGCAGAAGTTCGCGCGGTTTTAAATCTCCCCGACCGAGGCGGTCTATGTCAAAGCGATTTCTTCCCCTGCTGCTGGCTCTGTTCACTCTCGCGCTTGCGGCACAGCGGCCGCAGGTATTTCCGCAGCAGGAGGGCTTCGTGGACGCCCACGGCGTCCTCATCTACTACACGACGCTCGGGCAGGGTCCACCGCTGCTGATCGTGCATGGCGGGCCCGGCGCCTCGCACGATTACTTCCTGCCCTACTTGTTGCCCCTGGCCCGCCATCACCGCCTGATCTTCATCGACGAGCGCGGCTCCGGACGTTCGCAGAAACTTGAGGACCCGTCCGGCTACACCGTCGAGAACATGGTCGAGGACGTCGAGGCGGTGCGGCAGGGTCTTGATCTGGGAGCGATCAGCCTGCTCGGCCACTCCTATGGCGGAGTGCTGGCGCAGGCGTATGCCCTCAAGTACCAGCAGCACCTCAGCCATTTGATCCTGTGCAGCACCTTTCCCAGCACCCGCGAGATGAACCAGGTGTTCGTCCGCATGGAACAGAAGATGACGCCCGCCCTGCGGCAACGCATCCACCGGCTGGAAGCGGCGGGCCTGTACGGACACGGCAAGCCCTATGAGCAGAACCGCTATCCAGCCGATTACATGGTCGCGGCGTGGGGCGATGCTTACTTCCCTTACCTCTACCGTAACCACCCCGACCCGAACTACGACCCGCTGCAATCGGGGGTCATGGCCTGGGACCTGTACCGCGCCATGTGGGGCTCGCACGGCGAGTTCGTGATTGACGGCAATTTAAAATCAGTGGAGTACGTGGACCGCCTGCATACCATCCACGTCCCCACCCTGATCACCGCCGGAGATCACGACGAGTGCGACCCGGCGCTGTCGCGCCAGATGCACGAGAAGATCGCGGGCTCGAAGCTGGTCATTTTCCCGCGCAGCGGTCACATGACCTTTGTCGACCAGCCGGGACTGTTCATCAGGACCGTCGAAGACTTTCTGGACCAGTAGGCGCGGCGGGCTCCGGAGGGCGACGAGCAAGCCGGCAGTGCGAGCCGCATCAACCAACCACTAACAACCAACAACCGCGCGCAGTACGGCTGGTAGACTGAACGCTCCACCATGGCGTCCTCGGTACGTGTCCGCATAGCTCCCAGTCCGACCGGCGATCCCCACGTGGGCACCGCCTACATCGCGCTGCTGAACCTCATTTTTGCGCGCCAGCGCGGCGGGAAATTCGTGCTGCGCATCGAGGACACCGACCGCACGCGCTTCGTCGCCTCCTCCGAGCAGATGATCTTCGATGCCCTGCACTGGCTGGGCCTCGACTGGGACGAAGGACCGGACGTGGGCGGCCCGTTCGGACCCTACCGGCAGTCGGAACGCACCGCGCTCTACTCTGCGGCGGTCGAGCGCCTGCTGGCCGGCGGCCACGCCTATCGCTGCTTCTGCACCACCGAGCGGTTGGACGAGATGCGCCGCCTGCAGATCGCCTCCAAGCTGCCACCGCGCTACGACCGCCACTGTCGCAACCTCGACGTCGCTCAATCCGCTTCCTTGCATGCCGCAGGCACGGCGCACACCGTTCGCCTGGCGGTGCCGGTTGACGGCGCCACCACTTTTCGCGATGAGTTGCGCGGCGAGATCACCTTTGACCACAACAACGTCGACGATCAGGTGCTGCTCAAGTCCGATGGCTTCCCCACCTACCACCTGGCCAACGTGGTGGATGACCACGAGATGCAGATCAGCGACGTCATCCGCGCCGAGGAGTGGATCTCGTCCACGCCCAAGCACGTTCTGCTTTACAAGGCCTTCGGCTGGGAGGTGCCGCGCTTCTGGCACATGCCGCTGCTGCGCAACACCGACAAATCGAAGATCTCCAAGCGCAAGAACCCGGTCTCGCTGATCTATTACCGCCAAGCCGGCTTCCTGCCCGCGGCGCTGGTCAACTTTCTCGGCCTGATGGGCGGCGGCATGCCCGCCGACGTCGAGAAGTTCACGCTCCCCGAGATGCAGGCCGGCTTCCAGTTCGAGCGCATCAGCCTCGGCGGCCCGGTCTTCGACCTCGAGAAGCTCAAGTGGCTGAACGGGCTCTACCTGCGCGGCCTCTCCCCGGACACCTTCCTCGACACAGTGCGCACCGTCGTCCTCGATGACGCCTACCTGCGCGCCATCGCGCCGCTGATCCAGGAACGCATCGAAACGCTGGCACAGTTCATGAACCTCGCCGATTTCTTCTTCATGGACGAGGTGGTGGCGCCGCCCGAGGTCTACCTGCCCAAGAAGCGCACGCTGCCGGAGACCTTGAAACTGGGTGGCGAACTGCTCGCCGTCCTCGAAGCCGCCGACTGGGAGCACGCCGCGCTGGAGAAGACGCTGCGCGACCTCGCCACCGCCCACACCTGGAGCGCCAAGGAACTGTTCATGCTGGTGCGTGCCATCATCACCGGCAAGAGCGCCTCACCGCCATTGCTGGAAAGCATGCTGGTGCTCGGCAAAGCCCGCAGCCTGGACCGCGTGCGGCGCTTCTTGGAGCGCGAGAAGGCACGTAGGGAGTAGGGGGTTGGGAGTAGGGAGTAGGGGGTGGGAAGGCCGCCACCTTCACTCCGCCATTGCGGCTTCGGCCTTCGCCCATTCGCCCTCGCCCTTCGGTCTTCCCTTCACTCCACCGTGACCGACTTCGCCAGGTTCCTCGGCTGGTCGACGTCGCAGCCGCGGCGCAGGGCGATGTGGTATGCGAGCAGTTGCAGCGGGACGATCTCCAGGATGGGCAGCAGGATCTCCGGCGCCGGCGGGATCTCGAGCACGTGGCTGGCGGCGGCGCGCGCCTCAGTGTCGCCGCGGTTGACGATCGCCACCACACGTCCCTCGCGCGCCTTCACTTCCTGGATGTTGCTGATGGTCTTCTCGTAGCGCAGCAGCGAACCGGGATCGGCAGGGTCGCGCGTGGCGATGACCACCACCGGCAGGTTCTCATCAATCAGGGCGTTGGGGCCGTGTTTCATCTCGCCGGCCGGGTAGCCCTCGGCGTGAATGTAGGAGATCTCCTTGAGCTTGAGGGCGCCCTCGAGCGCAATCGGGTAGTGGATGCCGCGCCCGAGGTAGAGAAAATCGCGGCTGTTGTGCAGTTCGCGGGCCAGCCCCTCGTAATCCTGTTCGCGCTCCAATAACTTTTCCAACTTGCCGGGCAGGCGCTCCAGTTCCTCGATGAAGCGGATGGCGGCATCGGCGGGAAGCGTACCGCGCACCCGGCCGAGATAGAGCGCCAGCACCACGAGCGCCGTGAGCTGGGCGCTGAAGGCTTTGGTGGAGGCCACCCCAATCTCCGGGCCGGCGTGCGTGTAAAGCGTGCCATTGGCTTCACGCGACAGCATGCTGCCGACAACGTTGGTGATGGCGAGCGTGGTCGAGTGCTTGTCACGCGCCTCGCGGAGCGCCGCCAGCGTGTCCGCCGTCTCGCCGGACTGCGAGATCAGGACGGTGAGCTGGTGCTCGTCCACCAGCGGGTTGCGGTAGCGGAACTCGCTGCCGTAGTCCACCTCGACCGGCAGGCGGGCGAGGCGCTCGATCATGAACTTGCCCGCCAGGGCGGCATGCCAGGAGGTGCCGCAGGCGACGATGCGCAGCGCCGCGAAACGGCGGAACTGCTTCTCGGTGATCTCCATGGCATCGAGAAAGATGGCGCCGTCCTCGGGCGAGAGCCGCCCGGCGAGCGTGTCGCGCACGGCGCGCGGCTGCTCGTAAATCTCCTTCAGCATGAAATGCTTGTAGCCGCCCTTTTCCGCCATCAGCGGATCCCAGGTGATGTGGGTAATGGCGCGCGTGACCGGCTGGCCGTGCAGGTCGGTGAGGCGCACGCCGGCCGGGGTGATGACCGCCATGTCGCCGTCCTCGAGGAAGTAGACGTCGCGCGTATGGTGCAGGATGGCGGGAATGTCGCTGGCCAGAAAGAACTCGTGGTCGCCGAGCCCCACCACCGCCGGCGGCCCGTTGCGCACCGCCACGATCTTGTCCGGGTCGTGAACCGAGATGACCGCGAGGGCGTAGATGCCGGTCAGGTCCTTGACGGCGCGCAACACCGCGGCCTCCAGAGGTTGGCCGGCAAGCTGGGCGGCATACTTCTCAATCAGGTGCGCGATCACCTCGGTATCCGTCTGGGTGCGAAAGACGTGCCCCTCGCCTTCCAACTCCTTTTTCAGGCGGACATAGTTTTCGATGATGCCGTTGTGGACGACGACGATCTCGTCCTTGCAGTCGCGGTGCGGATGGGCATTCTCTTCCGTGGGACGGCCATGGGTCGCCCAGCGCGTGTGGCCGATGCCATAACTGCCGCTGAGGGGGTGCTCGCGCACCGCCTCTTCCAGGTTGATCAGCTTGCCGCTGGCGCGCCGCAACTCCAGGCGAGCGGTACCGTGATCGCCATTGACCACCGCCACGCCGGCGGAGTCATAGCCGCGATACTCAAGGCGCTTCAGTCCCTCGAGAATGATGGGGACCACCGGTTGCTTGCCCACGTAGCCGACAATGCCGCACATGTGCGCCTCGCCTTCTCGCGTTTCGGCCCGCGCCCCCGGCAACCCGGCCGAACCGGACGCGGTTCCTGCGACTCAGTCAGTCGTCCCAGCGGATGGAAAATTCCTCGATAACCGGATTGGTCAGCACCTCGCGCGCCACGCGCTCCACCTCGGTGCGCGCCGCTGCCGGGTTTGTACCCGCCGCCAGATCGAGCTCAAAACACTTGCCCTGACGTACGTCCCGAATGGCGGCATGACCCAGCTTGGCGAGGGCGGCCTGCACGGCCTTGCCCTGCGGATCGAGGACAGTCTTCTTCAGCGCGACAGTGACAAAGGCTTTCATGCGGGTGGCCGGATTATAACATTCGAAAACCGCACCCTTTCGCCTCTGCGCCGTGACAAGATGGCGCGGGAAGCGCTTCATTTCTCACATGAATCCAGCCACCGCCCCAGCCACCACGCCCGTGCGGCGCCCCTACGCAATCGCCTGGGGAGCGGCGGGGGTGCTGGCGCTGACCGCACTGCTCGGTGCGCTCACTTGGGCCCGGTGGCCCGATATTGACGTGGACTGCGGCCGCGAGGCCTACGTTCCCGCCCGCCTGGCCGGCCTGCTGGGCGGACAGCATGCGGTACTGCTCTATCGCGACGTGCAGTTTCAGTTCGGCCCACTCACGCCCTACTTCCACGCTCTGCTGTTCCGCATCTTCGGGCTGCATTTGACGGTGCTCTACGTGATTGGCCTGCTGGTGACGGCCGGCATCGGGTTGCTGAGTTTTCGCATTGCCGCGCGTATGTTCTCCGAAACGGGGGCGGCGCTCTGCGCCGGTCTGATCGTGGCAGCGTTTGCCTTCCGCCCCAGCCTGATGAACTACGTCTTTCCCTACACGTTTGCCGCCAGCTATGGGCTGCTGCTGCTGGGAGGGGTTCTCTGGCTGATCGTGCGCCGCTTCGACCTCGCCGCCGGCGGTCTGACGGCGGGGGAACTGCGCGCCATCGGCTGGCTGACGGCCCTCGCGGTGCTCAACAAGCAGGAGTTCGGCGCCGCCACCGTGGTGGCGGTGGGGCTGCTTTTCGTTGTTCACCCCGAGGCGCTGGGGGGACGCACCCGGGGGCAGGCCTTCCGTCTCATGGCGCTGCCGCTCTTGCTGCTGCCGGCCCTGGTCTACGGCTTCTTCTTCTGGCGGGTCGGCGTCCATCAACTGCTTGAGGAAAATCTTCTCGCCACGCATATCGTCCGCGCCCAGAAGGCGTTTTACGAGCAATTGGGACGGCCGCGCAGTTTTCGTGTGCTCTATTTCCACACCTGGTGGCGGCTGGGGCGCTGGTACGCCCCCAGTTTGGCGTGGATGGCGGGCGTGGTCCATGGCCTCCGTTTGCTGGAACGGCGCCTGCGCCGGCGCGTCTCCACCTGGGCGGTGATGCTGCTGTTGCTCAGTCTGCCCGTCTTCCTGCTGCTACAGGCGCTGGCCGACACCAGTTACGACTGGAAGATCGCCGATTTCTATAACTGGATCCTCAGCGTGGCGATTCTTATCTGGCTGGTGGCGATCCGCCGCACGCGTGCCTGGTCGCCGCGCGAGAAGACGGTCTTCCTGTTGCTGGCCACGGGCCTGGTGTTGTTGCTGCGCGTCCTGAACACTCCGGCCCTGACGTTCTATCCCAACCTGCTGGTCTGGCCCAGCGCGCTGGTCTACTTTTACCTGCTCTTCCGCGTCCTGCCGGACTGGGTGAGTGGGTGGGACGACCGCTTCACGCCGCTGCTGCGCGGCGCCAGCCTGGCGCTGCTCGGGATGGTGGTCGGCCTCTATGCGCAGACCTCGCTGGAGAGCCGCGAGTGGCGCTTCTACCGGGTTCACGGTGCGGTCGGCACCATCTATAGTGACGGACCGCGAGGCCAGGTTTTTCAGCAGACCGCCGACGCGCTGCGACACGACGGCGGCAATAGCCTGCTGGTGTTGCCCGAAGACGCCTTCCTCTACCTGTTCGTCAACCAGGTCTCACCGCTCCCATACACCCACTTCGTGCCGGGCCATGTCAGCGGCCCCCAGCACGAGCAGGCTGCGATTGCCGTTCTCGATCGTCACCCTCCCGACCACGTGGTGGTGGTCGAGCGCGACGTGGTGGTGTACTTTACCTTCGCTCCGGGCGCCGTGGCGCGCTACTTCGGCACCGATTACAATCAGGCGTTGATGGCGTGGGTACGGAACCATTACGTTCTGGAGCACCACTTCGTGACCTCTACCCACTGGGCCGACATCTATCGTCGGCGCGATGATGCGCCCGTGGCGCCGCCCGTTGTGGGAGGCCACCCCGGATGACCCCACTGCCTTTTGCCACGCGCCCGGCGTTGATCTACTCCCCGGGCTATCACTTGCAGCTTGGAACCCACGTTTTTCGCGGCGAGAAATACGCGGCAACCTTCGCGCGCCTGCAACTGGAAGGTTGGACGGACGAGCTCGACGTCATCGCCCCCCCGGCGGCGGCGCGCACCGATCTTGAGCTGGTCCACGAGCCGGGATATTTGGATCGCCTGCTGGAATTTCGCCTGACAGTGGCGGAACAGCAGCGCTTGGAGATTCCCTGGACCCCGGCGGTGGCGGCAGCCAGCCTTCTGGCGGTAGGCGGCTCGATCACCGCCGGACAGGAAGCGCTGCGACGCGGGTTTGCGGTCAATCTCGGCGGCGGCTTCCATCATGCTTTCCCCGGCCATGGCGAGGGGTTCTGCGCCCTGCACGATGTGGCCATCGCCATTCATCGCCTCCAGCAGGAGCACCACGCCATGCATACGTTGGTGGTTGATTGCGACGTGCATCAGGGCAACGGAACGGCCGTAGTCTTCGCCGGCGACCCTACCGTGTTTACCCTCTCGCTGCATCAGGCCAACAACTATCCGGCCATCAAGCCGCCCAGTTGTCTCGATATCGAGCTCGCCGATGGCATTGGCGACGACTCTTACCTCGAGCAGATGGAGGCGGCGCTCGGCCTGGCGTTGCAGCGCTTCACGCCGGACATGCTCTGGTACATTGCCGGCGCCGACCCTTACCGCGACGACCAATTGGGGGGATTGGCGCTGAGCATGGAGGGGCTGGGCGAACGCGACCGGAGGGTCTTTGCCCTGGCGCGTCAGCGCCATCTTCCCATCGCCACCGCACTGGCGGGCGGCTACGCCCGGCGCTTGGAGGATACCGTCAACATTCACGCCCAGACCGTGCGCTGCATGATTGACGTGGCGGGAACGCCCTGATGGTTCCCTCCGCCCACCACGCCAGCTCCTCGAATCTACCGCTGACATCAGCGGGCCTGGCAACGCCCGAGCGCGGCAGCCGGGAGCAGCCTCGTCAATGGGCCGTTGTTTTGCTCCTCGTCTGGAGCCTGGCCGCGCTCTACACCGGGCACTTCCTGAAGCGGGGGTGGGTACCACACGACGAAGGCATGCTGGCCCAGAGCGCCACCCGCTTCTTGAGCGGCGAATTGCCGCACCGGGATTTCGATGAGCCCTACACCGGCGGACTCACCTTTTTGAACGCTGCCGCGTTGCGGACCTTCGGCATGACGCTGGCCGGCCCGCGTTGGATGCTCTATCTCGCCTTCCTTGGGTGGGTACCGGTCTTCTATTTCCTGGCCGCCAGCGTTCTGCCCAAGCCCCTCTGGGCCGGTGGCCTGACCCTGCTGGCCGTGGTCTGGAGTGTGCCCAATTACAGCGCGGCGCTGCCCTCCTGGTACAACCTGTTTTTCGCAACCTGGGGGACCGCCTGCGCGCTGCGCTTCCAAATAAACGGACGCCGTCGCTGGCTGGTAGCTGCGGGGTGCTGCGGTGGGCTCTCCATTCTGGCCAAGATCGTGGGGCTGTATTTTGTGAGCGCCCTGATCTTGTTCCTCTTGTATTACGAGCAGGATTTGGACCGGGTCCCCACGACGCTCCCATCGGTCGCCGCGCCCGCATCTACTGGTTCCGGAAAACAGACGCGCGCTTACCGATATTTCTTGTGGGCGGGTCTTGCCCTTTTTGTGCTCGCTTTGGCCGGACTGTTGCGCCCGCACGCCAACTTCATTGCAGCGGTGCACTTTCTTGTGCCGGGAGCCTGCTTGGCTGCCTTGCTGGTTCGTCGCGAGCTGCGCGGGAGCTTCGACGACGCGCGCGCGCGCTTCCGCGCGCTTTCCGGCCTTCTCAGTCCGTTACTCCTGGGCATGGCGCTACCGCTGCTGGCCTTCGTCCTGGTGTATCTCCACGCGCATGCCTTCTCGGCATTGTTGACCGGACTTTTCGTTTTGCCGTTCAAGCGGCTGCAATTTGCGGCTTTCCCGCCGCCACCGCTTAAAACCTGGCTGCCGGCACTCCCGATCCTCGGTCTCGCACTGATTGCCATGCGAGCGCCATATGCCGCCAGCCGCCGTGCCTGCGGTCTGCTCGGTCTGGCTCTCGCGGCGATCCTGGTCCTGGCGCACCAAAGCGGCGTTGCCTACCGGTTGGCATGGTATCCGTTGACGCTGCTGGCGCCCGCGGTGATCGCGGTTGGTGTGGCGGCGCTCTGGCGAGAAGATTCGCCGGCGGAGGCGGCATCCCGCCAGCGGCTGCTCCTGTTACTGGGAGTAGCCGCCTTGTGCAGCCTGGTGGAATACCCCTTCGCGGCGCCGATCTACTTCTGCTTTGCTTTTCCGCTGACATTCCTCGCGGCCGCGAGTCTGGTGGCGGCGTTCCCGGCGCTCCGTGGAGCTCCTTCCGCAGGCACCGCAGCCGGTCTTGTTCCGGCACTTCTGCTGATGTTCTACCTGGTCTTCGCGGTCTGGCGATTCACCCCGGGCGGACTCATCGCTTACGGTTACGCCGCGATTCCCGCCCAGCCCAGCTCCGTCCTGAGACTGCCCCGGGCCGGCGGCTTGCGCGTCTCCAACCTTGATGCGGACGTCTATGAGCGCCTGATCGGGCTGGTGCAGGAGCATGCCCAGGGTCCGTTCATCTATGCGGCTCCGGATTGCCCCGAGGTCTACTTTCTCTCCGCAAGACGGAATCCAACCCGCACGCTGTTTGACTTCTTCGACAGTGAAGCAGGTCGTTCAACCCGCATTCTGCGCGCCCTGCAGCAGCATGACGTCAGGGTGGTCGTCATCAATACGCACCCACCGTTTTCCGCGGCCTTGGATGCGGCACTGGGGGCGGCGCTGGTCAGCCAATTCCCCACCGCGCAGCAAGTCGGACCTTTCACGGTACGGTGGCGATCATGAGCATCCGGACGCACCTGCTCGAGATCCCCTGGGTGTACCGTCTCTGGCAGCGCGGCTTCGCCGAGCAGAAACTGGCCCCAGTCTGGGCTACAGTGGATCGCAGGAACATTCGCCGCGTCCTCGACGTCGGCTGTGGGCCGGGCACCAACACTCACCATTTCTCGGCCGCCGACTATCTCGGCGTTGATCTCAACCCGCGCTACATCGCCGCGGCCCGGCAGCGTTATCAGCGGCAGTTTCAGGTGGCCGACGTCTGCCATTTGGCGACTCCTCCCGAAGACCGCTTCGACTTCATCCTGGTCAACAGCCTGCTGCATCATCTCGAGACGCCAGCCGTGCAGAACCTACTGGCGCACCTCGGGCAGTTGCTCACCGCTGATGGCCGTGTTCATATCCTTGAGCTGGTGCGACCGGAACATCCCGGCATTGCGGCCTGCCTCGCGCGCTGGGATCGCGGACGCTACGCGCGCCCCCTCGCCGAGTGGCGCAGTCTGTTCAGCGATCATTTCGAGGTTCGGCACCTGCAGCCCTACGCCTTGAAGGGGTGCGGACGTACGCTCTGGCAGATGGTGTACTTTCAGGGAGGGAAAAAGCCATGAACGGTGCGCCGCGGATCTCGGTCGCAATTCCGCTGCACAACGAGGCCGCCGTTCTGCCCCAGTTGCTGCGCCGCTTGAGCGCGGTTCTTGAACAACAGCCGGGCGGACCCCACGAGATCGTGCTGGTCGACGATGGCAGCACGGATGAGACCGCGCTCCTCCTGGAACAGGCGGCACAGCAAGACCCGCGACTGCATGTCGTCCTTCTGTCACGCAACTTCGGCCATCAAGCCGCCTTGACGGCGGCTCTCGACCACGTTCACGGCGACGTCACGGTGGTCATGGACGGCGATTTGCAGGACGAACCCGAAGTGATTGCACAAATGGTGGCCGAGTACGCCGCGGGCTACGACGTGGTCTATGTCCAGCGTCTGCAACGCCATGAGTCGTGGTGGCTGCGCGCGAGCTACTACGTGTTTTACCGATTGCTGGCCAGTCTCTCCGATACGCATCTGCCGCTGGACGCCGGGGACTTTGGCTTGATGTCGCGCCGCGTCGTCGACGAGTTACGGCGGATGCCGGAGCACCACCGTTACCTGCGCGGCATGCGCGGCTGGGTGGGCTTCCGGCAGAAGGCGCTGCCGGTACGCCGGGCAGCGCGGCAGGCCGGACAGAGCAAGTACAGCGCCTGGGGGCTCTTCAAGTTGGCGGGCGACGGATTGCTGGCCTTCTCCATCGTGCCCCTGCGCGCCGCCGCGTTGCTGGGTGCGGGCGTGATTGCGCTCTCCTTCCTGTTCGCCCTTTACGCCGTGTACGCAAGACTTTGGTTGCACGAGTCGCCACGTGGGTTCACCGCGCTGACATTGTTGGTCACCGGCCTCTCCGGTGCGATTCTGTTTTTTCTGGGAGTGATTGGCGAGTACCTCGGCCGGGTCTATGAGGAACTCAAGGCACGCCCTTTGTACATCGTGGACCGGGTCATCACGTCGTCGCAGGCGGTCCCCCGGCACCCGCCCCAGAGCTGAGGCCCCACGGCCATGGACCCCCGCTACGCCCAGCACTACGACCGCCTTTACCGCCAACATTGGTGGTGGCGCGCCCGTGAGGACTTCCTGCTCACCGTGCTGCGGGCTCGACGCCCCGCCGACGGCTGGAACGAGATCCTGGATGTGGGTTGCGGCGACGGTCTCTTTTTCGACCGTTTGCAGGAGTTCGGCCGGGTGGAAGGCGTGGAACCGGACGGGAGCTTGGTGGACCCGCAAGCGGCGCACGCCGCGCAGATCACCATGACGCCCTTTGATGCCCGCTTCCAGCCCGGCAAACGTTACGGTCTGATCCTTCTGCTTGATGTGCTGGAGCACTTGCCCGACCCTGCCGGAGCGCTGGGTCACGCACTGCAACTGCTGGAGCCACAGGGCCTGTTGCTGGTGACCGTTCCCGCTTTCCCGCTGCTGTGGACCCGGCATGACGTGATGAACCAGCACCAGCGCCGCTACACACGCACGACTTTGAAGCAGGTGGCGCTGGTGGCGGGAGTGCAGGTGGAGGAACTCCGCTACTTCTTTCACTGGACGTTTCCCGCCAAACTCGCCCAACGGCTGACCGAGATGGTGCTGCATCGGGCGCCCCGGCCGGCGCGCCTGCCCCCCGTGTGGCTGAATCGGTCGCTGTACTGGCTGTCCCGGCGCGAGCAGCTCTGGGTCGGCGGGCTCGGTCTGCCGTTTGGAACTTCGTTGTTGATGGTCGGCCGACGCAAGGCCGAGACCGCCTGATGCGACACTGGACGCTGGTGCATCGGCCACGCTGGAGCTACCCACGCCGATTCGCGACCAACGCTCCCGTTGGTTGCTGTCCCCGTACCCGGTGACGGTTTTTCAACGTACGCCGTCCGGGCAGAATTAGGTCACCATGCGAATACGCGTCATCTGGATCGGACGCACCAAGGACGAGGCCACCCGCCTCTGGACGGCCGAGTACGTCCGCCGCATCGGGCGTTTCGCCCGCATCACCACCGACGAACTCAGCGAGAAGCAGGGTGAAGCCGGCCTACTGCAGCGCTGCGCCGACCTCCGCCTGGTGCTGATGGAGCCCGGAGGCAAGTCGCTCGATTCCACCCAGTTCTCCGCTTATCTCGCCAAGCTGTTCGAGCGTGAGGGCCGCGAGGTCGCCTTCGCCATTGGCGGCGCCGAGGGATTCACCGCCGCCGCCCGCGCCCAGGCCAGCGCTCGCCTCTCGCTCTCCCCGCTCACGTTCTCGCACGAACTCGCTCGTGTGGTGCTGCTCGAACAGCTCTACCGCGCCTGTACCATCCTGAACCATCACCCGTACGCGCGATAAGCGCCGAGGGGCGACGGCAGAAGGCCGAAGGCCGAACAGCAAACGACGGCGACATCGCCGCCTCCGTCTTCAATGTTGCCGTTCGGCCTTCGGCCTTCTGCCCTCACCCTTTGGCCTCCGCCCCCCGCCCTTGCTCCCCGCCTCGCGAGTGCATAGACTGGAGCGGCGCCCTCCCGGCGTTTCCCCCCATGACTTGGTTTCGCAAAGATCGCAAACCGCTGGCCACCACGCCGGAAAAGCGAGTGCGCACTGAGGGTTTGTGGACCAAGTGCGAGGGCTGCCGCAACATCATCTGGAAGAAAGACCTTGAGGCCAACCTGCAGGTCTGTCCGCGCTGCAATCAGCATTTCCGTCTGGACGCCCGCAGCCGCCTGCAGCACCTGCTTGACGAGGGGAAGTACGTCGAGCGCGACGCCACCCTAACGTCGACCGACCCGCTCGACTTCACCGACGTCAAGCCCTATCGCGAACGGCTGAAGAAGGCGCAGCAGGCAACCGGACTGCAGGACGCCCTGATTACCGCCGAGGGCACGCTCGGCGGACGGCCGGTCGTGCTTTGCGCCATGGAGTACGGCTTCATTGGCGGCAGCATGGGGGCCGTGGTGGGCGAGAAAATTGCGCGTGCGGTGGAGTACTCGCTGGCCTCGCGCCGCCCGCTGATCATCATTGCCGCCTCCGGCGGGGCGCGCATGATGGAAGGCGCCGTCAGCCTGATGCAAATGGGCAAGATCGCCGCCCTGCTGGCCCAACTCGACGAGGCAGGGGTGCCATTCATCTCCGTGCTCACGGACCCGACTACGGGGGGCGTGACCGCCAGCTTCGCCATGCTGGGCGACCTGAACATCGCGGAGCCGGGGGCGTTGATCGGCTTCGCCGGGCCGCGCGTCATCGAGCAGACCATCCGCCAGAAGTTGCCCGAGGGCTTCCAGCGCAGCGAGTTCCTGCTCGAACACGGCATGCTGGACGCCATCGTCAGCCGTAAGGAGATGCGCGACTACCTCATCCGGGCGCTGGCCTTCATGACCCCTGACGTCGCCGCGACCGGGGCGTAAAGGCCGGCATCGCGAGTCAATGCCCCATCAGCCTGCTGTACCTCAGGCTGGCTCCCTCAACTCTTCTGTGAGAATGCCTCTTGGCATGGACTTTTCCGCCAGCCTCACCTACTTCGACTCGCTCGGACTTGAGCTGCGTACCGATGCCAAGTTCGAGCTGGCCTGGATCGCACGCCTGCTGCAAGCCCTGGGCAACCCGCAACAGAAGTTCGCCTCGGTCCACATCGCCGGCACCAACGGCAAGGGCAGCGTGGCCGCGATGCTGGAAGCGGTGTTGCGCCGGTCCGGCTTCCTCACCGGGCTGTACACCTCGCCCCACCTGGAACGCATCACCGAACGCATCCAGGTCGCGGGGCGCGAGATCGCGCCCGCCGATTTCGCGCGCGCCACGACCCGCGTCCATGAGGTGATCGAGGCCTTGCTGACGCAGGGCGCGTTGCCGCACCGGCCCTCGTTCTTCGAGACCATGACGGCGGTCGGATTTGTCCACCTGGCGGAAGCGGGGGTGAATCTGGCCGTGGTGGAAGTCGGACTGGGCGGACGCCTCGATGCCACCAACGTGCTGGTGCCACAAGTCAGTGTGATCACGCCGGTCGGCATGGACCATGAGCGCTTCCTGGGATATACCCTGCCGGAGATCGCCGGTGAAAAGGCCGGCATCATCAAGCCCGGCGTACCCGTCATCAGCGGGATGCAGGAGTCGGAGACGTTGGCGGTGCTGCGCGCGCGTTGTGAAGCGCAGGGGGCCCCGTTGACGGAAGCTGAGCAGCCCGTCCCGATGCCCGATGCGGATGGCCGTTTTCATGTGACGGTCGCTTACCGTGGCGAAGCCGTCCCGCTGCATCCCGCATTGCGCGGCCGGCACCAGGCCGGCAACGCGGTCACCGTGGCTCAGGTTTGCGAACAGCTCAGCGCCCAACACTTTCCGGTGCCGCGCGCAGCGCTGCAGCAGGGGGTGGCGGAAACGGTCTGGCCGGGCCGGCTGGAGGTGGTATCGCACTCCCCCCGCATCATCCTCGACGGGGCGCATAATCCCATGGGAGCGCGCGCCTTGGCGGACTTTCTCTCGGAGATGCAACTGCGACCGGTGTTGGTCTTCGGCAGCCTGCGCGACAAGGATGCGCGCCGGACCGCGGCCATTCTATTCCCCATGGCGGAACACGTGATCCTGACCGCCCCCGACAACCCGCGCGCCGCCACCGCGCAGGAGCTCGCCGAGCAATTGGCGGACCACGCAGCGGCCCGGCCGGAAGCGCTGCACGTTGCCGCCGACCTGCCAGCTGCGCTCGCTCTGGCGAAGCAGTTGACCGACCACGGCGCCCGCGACGAGCGCTGCATTGTGGTCACTGGGTCGCTCTACCTGGTCGGGGCGGCACGCCGCTTGCTGCTGGCGGGAGGCGTGCCGGCATGATCCAGGGGCCCCCGAGCCGCGCCGAGCATCGCTGGGCCTGGGTCAACGCGTTGTCCTTTTTGCGCAGCCTCCTGGTCTTCGTGCCGTTTCTAGTGCTGGCCACGACGCTCTGTGGAGCGGTATCGCTGGCGCTGTCGCTCTTCGATGCGACGGGACGCCGGCAACATCGGGTGGCGCGCTTCTGGGCCTGGCTGCTGCTGCGCCTCTTCGCGATTCGTATGCAGGTGGAGGGAACGGAAAACCTGCCGCCCAACACCCCCTGCATCCTGGTCTGCAATCACCTCAGCTTCATGGACATTCCCGCGTTGTTTGCGGTGTTGCCGCTGCAGTTCCGCATCTTCGCGCGGCAGGGGCTGTTTTCCATCCCTTTTCTCGGCTGGCACTTGACTCGCAGCCGCCACCTGCCGGTGGATGACAACGCCAAAGCGTCGCTGCGCAGCCTGCTGCGTGCCGCCGACACGGTACGGCAGGGTCTGCCGGTATTCGTTTTTCCGGAAGGCGGCCGCAGCATGGACGGCCGCATGCAGCGCTTCATCCCGGGGGCGTTTCTGCTCGCCGTCCGTGCCCAGGTGCCAGTGGTTCCCATGGTGCTGGTGGGCAGCCGGGACGTGCTGCCGCCGGGCTCGTTGCACCTGCATCCTTTTCATGTGACATTGACCATCCTGCCGCCGGTGAGCACGCAGGATCTTACGCCGCGCCAGGCGGAGGCATTGGCCTTCGACGTCCGTGAGCGCATGCGGACCGTCTATGAGACCGCCAGACCAGAGCTGGCGACGGAGACCATGGCCCCGGTGCCCTGAACTGCACAGAATCATGAACAGCACTCGCTTCATCTCTCGCGTGGGCTTCATTCTCGTACTCGGCCTGCGTTTTGCCGTCGCTCAGACTTCGCCGGTCCTTGTCTGGAGTGATGAGTTCAACGGACCCGCGCGCTCTGCTCCCGACGCAACGGTGTGGGGCTTCGACACGGGCGCCGGGGGCTGGGGAAACGGCGAGTTGGAGACTTACACGCAATCCACCGACAACGCCTTCCTCGACGGCAACGGGCACCTGGTGATCCGCGCCCTGGCGAGCGGTGGCGGATATACCTCGGCGCGTCTCAAAACGCAGGCGAAGTTCCAACTGCAGTACGGACGGCTCGAGGCGCGCATCAAGATTCCCGCCGGCCAAGGACTCTGGCCCGCTTTCTGGCTGCTCGGTAGCAACATCACCGACGTCGGCTGGCCGGCATGCGGGGAGATCGATGTCATGGAAAACATCGGTCGTGAGCCCGCCACCATTCACGGCACCCTGCACGGGCCCGGCTACGCCGGCGACAGCACGCTCACTGGTACGCAGACCCTCCCCGCGGGGGCGTGGTTTGCGGACGACTTCCATGTCTATGCCATCTCCTGGTCGCCCAGCCAGGTGCAGTTTCTGATTGACGGGCAGGCCTACTACACCGCCGCCATGGCCGGCCTGCCACTGCAAATGCAGGCGGCATTCCAGCGGCCGTTCTTCGTTCTTTTGAACCTGGCGGTGGGCGGCGGTTGGCCCGGCAATCCGGATGGGACCACCCCCTTTCCGAGTGACATGCTGGTGGATAATATCCGTCTCTATCAGATGCCGGCGCCACCCGCGCTTTCCGTAGATCAGGTGGCGCGCAGCGTGGCAGCGGGAGGGTCAGTCACCTACAAACTCGGGCTGCTGCCGCAGGGTGGGCGTACCGGCGCGGTCAACCTGGCCTGCAGCGGCACACCGCAAGGCGCCACCTGCTCCGTGCAGCCCGCCAGCGTGACGCTCACCGGGGCTGCGATGACGCCGGTCACGATGACCGTTACCACCACCGCCCGTTCGCAGGTCCTGCCGCGGCCACGCCTTCTCCTGCCCACGTCCATGGCCATGGGGTTGGCCTGGCTGACCACCGCGTGGCTTTGTACTGGAAGCCGCCGCCGGGTGGCGACCCTCGCTCTCGCAAGCGCTCTGCTGGCGGGCTGCGGAGGTACCAGCAGCCCTCCCCCGGTGGGCAATGGGGGTTCCGGCACGCCGGCCGGCACCAGCTCGCTGACCGTCACCGCCACCGATGCCACCCAAGCCACCAGCTCGATGACGGTGCAGTTGACGGTGAACTGAATTGTCAGTTGTTGGTTGTTTGAAGCGTTTTGTTGGGCGGGGAGCAAGGGTGGGCCAAGGGCCGTCGTCCTGCGTCGATTCCGCCGAAAGCCGGATCGCAGCCCAGCCGTACGCTTCAAACAACCAACAACTAACAACCAACAACCGTTGAGCGTTCTCGGCAGCGGGCAATGCTCACCGCCTTGCCGTCCTGCGCTTCGATCAGTACGCCATTCAGACAGGCATCGCCCTCGGCCGGCTCCAGCCGGGTGTGCACGCCCGTGAGAAAGCGGCTGAGCACCTCGTCCTGACGGCAGCCGATGATCCCGGCGTAGGCGCCGGTCATGCCCACATCGGTCTGGAAGGCGGTGCCGTGCGGCAGAATGCGTTCATCGGCGGTGGGGACGTGGGTGTGGGTGCCGATGACGGCGGTGACGCGGCCGTCGAGATACCAGCCCATGGCCTGCTTCTCGCTGGTCGCCTCGGCGTGGAAGTCCACGAAGATCGTGCGACAGGTGGCGGGCAGCGTGGCCAGCAGCTCATCCGCCTTGCGAAATGGGCAGTCGAGCGGCGTCATGTAGACGCGGCCCTGCAGGTTGAGGACGGCGTACGGTTCTCCGCCGCGCGTCACCCCTTGGTACAGTCCCTGACCGGGCAGGGTGGGGGGAAAGTTGGCCGGCCGCAGAACACGGGCGGCATTGGTGCCGGAACGCAGGTAATCCTGGATCTCTTTGCGGTCCCAGACATGGTTGCCCGTGGTGACCACATCGGCGCCGAGGGCGAGCATCTCTTCCGCCAACGCCCCGGTGATGCCGAAGCCCCCGGCGGCATTCTCGCCATTCACCACCACCAGGTCCACTTGGTGGCGGGCAACGAGTTCGGAAAGATGGGCGCGCAGCAACGCACGGCCCGGGCTGGCGAAGATATCGCCCACGAACAGGATTTTCACGAACGACCTTTCTGCGGCGGGGCGCGAGACGCTGGTAAAGCTGAGTGTCCGTCTCCCCCTGCCCTCGCTCCCGCCAGTCATGGCGCGAGTTCCTAGCCGACGCGGCTCAGGGCGCGGTCCAGTTTCTGGCGATAGGAGGCGGCCTTTTCGGAGAGCGTTTCTTCAAGCTGGGCGTACTTCCGGCGCAGCCGCTCGTTCTCGTCCGCCAGGTTGACCGCGGTCAGCACGGCCACACGCAGCGAATCCACCACGCGGTTCTGACGGGCAACATGACGCATCTTGGCGTCCACACGTGCGGCAAGCTGCCGCACGTAGGCCCCGTCGCCTTCGCCCGACAGGTGATACACCTGATCGTAGATCTCGACCCGGGTTTTGCCGTTCGCCGCTTCCTGCTCTGCCATTGCGTCTTCCCTACCGGGCGGTTCGAGTTTCGGTGCGATGTCTATTCTGCCAACGAATCGAGGCGCTTGGCCAGCCGCTCCAGCCGCTGCCGCACCTCGTCGCGCTCCTTGCGCAGCGTGATCAGTTCCTGCTCCGAGCGGGTGTAATCGCGTTTCAACTCGCTGAATTTGGTGCGCAGTTCGGCGACTTCCGCTTCGGCCTTGACGCGCGCCTCGCGCGCAACGCGCAAGGCCTCGACCACACGTTCGATCCGGGTTTCCAGCTCGAGAAAGTCGTCCAAGTTTCCCGGGACCAGAGTGGGTTGCAACTGCGCGTCAGTAGCCATGAGATAAGAACGTGCGTGTTTTCGATGTTAAGTCCGCCGTGCTTGCGGCGAGAAAGAATCAAGCCGGAGTATAGCGTTGCGTATCCGCCCGCGCAACGCGCGACCGACCTGAATGGCGCGAAAAAAATTATCGGCTCGCCGCTTGACACGGTGCATCAAAAGCGTACCGTGACGGCGGCCACGCCGGGGACGTTGGCGCGTCGGCCAGGCGGGGGCTTTCCATCCCCCGTGCCCGGGTTACGGAACGTGGAATCGGACGGGGCAGGCGCACTCAGCCTTGCCGCGCCGAGGTATGGGCGGATCCCAAGGGTCGCGATTGTGCCGCTCTCTCCGCCAGCACGGGACCGCGCGGCCGTGTCACCGCGGGCGCATCCGCCAGGTAGTACCGCTGCGGCCAGTCCTTGGCATGCGTCACGCCGATTCGCGAGGTGACCAGGACGCGGCCACGCGGTCCAGACGAAGCCGCCAAGTAGAAGGCGCCGGCATGGGTCAGATCGTGGCCGTTCCATTCGCGCGTGAGCGCCAGCCCGCGGGTCAGCCGGCCGGGACCGCTGAGCAACTCGCAATCCGGCGCCGTTGCACGCGCCAGGCGCCTTCGGATGGCCGGCGTTCCGCGTAGCGGCTGCAGGGCGCGGAGCAATACGCACCCCGGCCGACCGGCGGGCTCGGTCGCAACGTTCAGGCAAACGTGTCGACCATAGATGAGATACAAGTACGCGTGGCCTGCCGGACCATAGAGCACCTCCGTGCGCGGTGTGCGTCCGCGGGCCGCGTGCGCCGCGGCATCATGCTCGCCGAGGTAGGCTTCAACCTCGACGATCTGCGCCACCACCCATGTGCGCCCCAAGCGCCGCACCAGCCAGTTTCCCAGCAAATCGGGTGCGACCTCGGCGGGGGATCGTTCGAAAAACCGGCGTGGGAGCGGGGGCGCCGGAAGGTCGGCCATGCGGCGGCCCGCTTCCATGCTTGCACTGATCGCTCCCGCCTGGCGCTCCACCATGTCCGACCTACAACTTCAGTCCGCGCAGGTAATCGCGAAATTCGTCCCCCAGATCGGGGCGCTTGAGCGCCAGCTCGACGGTGGCTTGCAGGAAACCCAGTTTGTCGCCGGCGTCGTGGCGCCGTCCGGCAAACTGCAGGGCATACATGACGTCGCGCCGTGCCAGGGTGCGCAACCCATCGGTCAACTGGATCTCCCCGCCGGCTCCCGGCTGTGTTTCCGCCAGGATGTCGAAGATCTCCGGCGTCAGGATATAGCGCCCCACAATGGCGAGATCGGAAGGGGCCTGGCCCTTCGGCGGCTTCTCCACCAGGTCTTGAATGTGAAAGGTGGGGCCCGCAAAGGCGCCCGGCTTGCCCCACGGCTCCGCTTGGATCACCCCGTACTGCGAGATCATCGGACCCGGCACTTGCTGTACCGCCACGACCGATTTCCCGGTGGCCCGGTACACCGCCAACATCTGGGCGAGAACGGGCGTTTCGGCATCAATCACGTCATCCGCCAGCAGCACGGCGAACGGCTCGCAGCCCACCAGCTCACGAGCGGTCAGAACCGCGTGGCCCAAACCCAACGCCTCCTTCTGCCGCACATAGGCCACGTGGATCATGTCCGAGATGCGGCGCACGAGCGCCAACAGCTCGGTTTTTCCCTGGCTCTCCAGCAACTGCTCCAACTCGAAGCTGACGTCGAAGTGATCCTCGATGGAGTTCTTCCCCCGACCGGTCACCATGATGATGTTGTCAATGCCCGACTGCAGGGCCTCTTCCACCCCGTATTGAATGATGGGCTTGTCCACCAGCGGCAACATTTCCTTGGGTTGCGCCTTGGTGGCGGGCAAAAAGCGCGTTCCCAACCCGGCGGCGGGGAACACGGCCTTGCGAACGGGGGGGAACGAAGAAGCCATAGAAAGGGAGAGGTCTCCAGCCTGCGTCCATTGTGAGGCGAATTTACACTTTGCCGCTACCCCCTCCCAGGGGAGGATAATGACGCGCAGGTTAATCCCATGAGCGAAGTGCGAGGGCCACGCCGTCTGACCGAGATGGCCAAGGCTGCCGGTTGAGCGAGCAAGCTGAGTCCAACGGTGTTGGATGCGGTTCTAACTCGCCTGGTTCGGCCGTCTGATCCGAATCTTCTGGTTGGCTTCGATACAGCCGACGACGCTGGCGTGTATCTGCTGCAGCCCGACCTGGCTCTCGTCCAGACCATTGATTTCTTTACCCCGATCGTGGACGATCCCCGGACCTTTGGTCAGATCGCCGCCGCCAATGCGCTCAGCGATGTGTATGCCATGGGGGGCAGGCCACTGACGGCGCTCAGTGTGTTGGGATTTCCAGATGGCGAGTCGCAGGAGATGTTGCTGGCCGTCCTGCAAGGCGGGTTGGACAAGTTGCAGGAGGCGGGCTGCACGTTGGCCGGCGGCCACAGTATTCGTGACCCGGAATTGAAGTTCGGCTACGCCGTGACCGGCACCATTCATCCACAGCGCATCCTCGCCAATGCCGGTGCCAAGGTCGGGGACGCCCTGATCCTGACCAAGGCGCTGGGAACCGGCGTGATCACCACGGCTCTCAAACAGGGAGCCGCCAGCGCGGAAGCGGTTGCGGCCGCGACCGCCTCCATGGTGCAGCTGAACCGCCGTGCCTGCGAGCTGATGCTCGCCCACCTCCCCCACGCCGCCACCGACATCACCGGTTTCGGGTTGCTCGGACACGCCCGCGAGATGGCCGTCGCCAGCCACGTGCAGATCGAGATCGAGGCGTCCTCCGTCCCTTTGCTCCCCGGTGCGCGCTCCTATGCCCCGCACTTCCAGCCCGGCGGACTGAACAGCAATCGTGTCTTCGCTGAGCCGTGTGTGCGGTTCGCTACTTCGGTACCGGAAGACCTGCGCGCGCTTTTTTATGATCCGCAAACCTCCGGCGGGCTGCTCATCGCGTTGCCGGAAAGCGAGGCGGCAGGGTTGCTTCAGGAACTGCTTGCAGCCGGCTTGGCCGCCGCGCGGATCGGCACGACGCGACCCGCCGCCACCCCGCTGCTCTCGGTCCTCTGACCTATTGCGCGGGCGGCGGCCCCTGTTGCAGGTCCCGATCTTCAGGCATCATGGACGCTGCCCGCATGTCCTTCCCCGCGTCCAAGCCGCGCGTTCGAGTGATCGCCCCTGCCGCCTGGCAACCGGCGTTGGACACGGCGACCCAGCTTGGCCTGGCACGTCTGGAGCGCGAGCCAGTCGCACTCGGCTCCCTGCAGCGCGCCGGCTATATCCGGCTGCTTTTAGAGCGCAAGGCTGCCCGCGGCTGGGACCATCTGCAGGCCGAGCGCGCCTTGGGGGACCCGTCCACCGCCGCGTTGACGGCGTTGCTGGCTGGGGACTGCGACGCCGTCCTGCTTTCCGGCGCCTGTGATCAGGCGGCTCTCAGCCTTTTGGAGCCGTCCCCCGGCTTGCTCTGCGCACCGCTGTGGGAAGGCGAGGCCAACGGCCGCCGCTTTGGCTGCCTGGATGCCCCGCACCGCTCATCCGCCACGGTGGCCGCCCTGTTGAGGTCCGCTGCGGCGTGGCGCGCGGCGCGTTGGGGGCGTCCCACGTTGCCCGTGGTCGTCACGTTTGCCGGCGGGAAAAATCCGCAAGCCGCGACGCTCGCCGAAGCCGCCGCGACACTGCTCGAACGTGGCGAAGGTCGAGCCGTGCCCCTGTACTCGCCCTTGTTTTACCGGAATGGGCAGCTCGACACCACCCTGCTGCTCGACGAGATCCATGCCCGCATCAAAAGCGCCGCTGAAGCGCTGCTGTGGATTCCCCAGATCGCACCCGGAGATCTGGGCGCGGGCCTGGTTGCGGCGGGCGGTACTTGGGCCGGCGCGTTTTTGAGCGGCGCCGAACGGCCGGTGGCCTGCATCGCGGAACACACCGCCCCCGAGCATGTGCTGGCAACCCTCCGCGGGCTGCTGCAAGCGGTCAGCAACACATAAGGGGCGGGGGTCCGCCCCCGCCCCTTATGTGTGATTGCCGAAACGCCGAGTTAGTTCGGCAACAGCACTGCGTTCACGACGTGGATCACGCCGTTGGATTGAAACACGTTGGGGATGGTCACCATCGAGGTGCCGCCCTTTTCGTCGGTGAGGACGATGTGGCCCTGCGCCAAACGTGCCGTCAACGACCCGCCGCTGACCGTCTTCAGGGTCGCCATGCCGTGACCGGCCTTGATCTGCTGCTTCAGATCCGAGGCGCTCAGCTTGCCGGCCACCACGTGGTAGGTCAGCACCTTGGTCAGCATCTCCTTGTTTTCCGGCTTTAACAGCGTCTCCACCGTGCCCTCAGGCAGCTTCGCGAAAGCCTCGTTGGTGGGAGCGAAGACGGTGAACGGACCGGGGCCTTCCAGGGTTTCCACCAGGCCGGCCGCCTTGACCGCCGCCACCAGGGTGGTGTGGTCGCTCGAATTCACGGCATTTTCAATGATGTTCTTGTTGGCATACATCTTGTGTCCGCCGACCATCGGCGTCTTCGCCGCCATGGCGGCGGCCGTCAGCAACACAAGGGCGCAGAGAACTTTGGAAAGATTGGTTTTCACGGACTGTCACCTCAAATCGATGTTTTGAACTGTCGATCGCTACAACAGGAGTACGGGGGTGACGTCGTGGGCGGATTGTGGGCGGTGGGCGGTAGGGGCGCTGGGCTCGGACCGTGCGGATGGGCCGACCCGTTCCCGGGGCCGGGGCATCAGAGCAGGTTCACAACCGCGCGCCAGAGCCCGCGCAGCGGGCAATCCGCCCGCAGCCTGGGGCGCAAGCCCCATTAAACACAACGCCGTGCGAGAGAAACGGCGTCAGCCATGTTGCGTTTCCGTCTTGCCGACAACTGACAACCGAAAACCGACAACCGTTTCTACTCGACCACGTGCTTCGAGTAGTAGCCGTTTTTGGCCACGATCTCGTACTTCACCGGCTTCCCCTTCTGGTTGACCACATGTAGCGGCTCGCCGTTGGGCTGCGTGACCTCGATCTTCACCTTGCGGAAGGACCCGTCGAGCGCCTTGTTGGTCGGCTTGTAGGAGAGCACGTACTGGTTGCGGATCGCCGAGGCAATGTCTTGGAAGACTTCCGGGAAGGCGCCCTCGAAGCGCGGTTGATAAAACCGACCGCCGGTGACCTTGGCGAAGTACTGCATCTGGTTGTCGGCCTGCAGGTTGTCCAAGCGGTAAATGGGGTCGTTGACGCCGTGCGTTTCCATGTACTCGCGCACCGCCCAGCCGATGCTGACCGCAAAGATGCTGACATTGTCCGTGGCTTCCAACTTCTTGCGAATCTTGTCGAAGGTCAGCTTGCTGAAGGTGTCCACGCCGGTCGAGATCAGAATGATCGCCTTGCGGCCGGGGATGTCCTGAACCCGGTCGACCGTGTCGGCCAGCGCGTCAAACAGGTTGGCCTCGCTGAAGCCAGGGAACTGCAGCGTTCGCAGGCCGCCTAGAATGGCGCGTTTGTCATGCGTGAAATCCACCACGATCTGCGTCTTCATGTCGTAGGTGATCAGCGCCACCCAGTCCTGCGGCTGCAACTGGTCGGTGAAGTAATAGGAGGCCTGCAGGATGTCGTAAAGCAGCGGATAAAACGTGTTGCGGAACTCGACCAGCATGATGGCCGTCATAGGTGCGTCGGCCGTCACCGCCACCTTGTCAATGGTTTGCGGCACGCCATCCTCGACCACGCGGAAGTTGTCCTTGCCGAGATGGCCGATGAAGTCGCCGTTCTTAGTTTCAACAATGACCGGAAGCTGCACTTCCGGAACGGTGACGGAAAACGAATATTCCGGTTTGACGGGCTTCGGCGGAGGAGGGGGCGGCGGAGTGGGCGCCGTGGTGGATTTGCGCGGAATGATGATGGGACCGGCCCCGCCCTGCGGACCACCGGCATCCGCCGAGGCCGGCGTGCCGGCCGGGGGGGTCTGCGTGCTCTGCGCCGCAAGGCCGAGCGTGCCGGATAGACACAACGCCAGTAACGCGATCAGACCATCACAACGGCTCATAGGCTACCCATCATTTGACTCATCGCAGGGACTCATCATCGGCTGCCCTCATGGACGCTCCCCTGATTATAGGCCGCAGGCCGTGCGACACCCGCCTTGAAGTCGCTGCCGCCGCCAACTCAGCGGCGCCGCGACGCCGAGACATGCACCGCCCTTCTAAAGCTTCTTCAGCCATGCTTCCGCTTCTTTCCACTGTGGAAAACGCCTCTCCTCCGCCTGAAACTCGCGGGAGTGGACGCAGCGCCGGCTGCCGTTCATGCGCACCGGATACTTCAGGTGCAGCATCTCGTGATAAAGGACGTAGGCCAGCACAAATTCCGGTACGGCTGGTGAATCGAAGACGCGGCTGATCAGGATGGCGTTGTGGGCGGGGTCGTAATGACCCAGGTTGTGGCGCGCCACGGCGGGCCCCCAGCTCAGGACCGGACGGGCCATCAGGCCGTGGAAAAATGTGCCATTTAATACCTCGAAAATGGCAGCCAGGTCGCGATGTCGCCCTGCGGGAGGCGTCATGCGCTTCCGTCCGCGAATCTGGCGAATCAACTGCGCCTTGGCATTGATGTCCTTGCTGCCGAGGTAACGGCGGTAGCGGGCCTGATAGTTCTCCGGGATCTCCTTGCGATAGAGCTTGCGTAGCAGGATCTGGGCGAGCGCCTCGAAGAACGGTTCGGGCGCGGAGGCCAGAACATCGCTGATGCGCACCAGAATCCGCCCCTCACGCACGCGGACGGTGCTGTTCGGCGAGGTGTAGGGATAGAAGGCGATGCGAATCTCAGGCAGCGGCGTACGCGGCCGGATCTCACGAAAGACGGCCAGAAACGTAGGCGTCAGATCGCGTACGGCAGGCGCAGCGGACGAATGCGGGATGAGAGTGAACTTCAAAGCAAGGGGGAGGCAGCCGCGTGCTTCTTTTCCTTTTTCTCCTGCTTCTCCTGCTGGGCGCGGCTCTTGGCGGCAGCCTTCTCCGCTTTAGCGGCGGCCTCGCGTCGTGCCGCTTCAACCAGATCCTCCTCGGCGTCCTTGATGGCTTGTTGCGTCACGTCGAGGGCGTCCTGCAACTGAAAGCGGTACCCGCCCAGATCTGCCGGGCTCGAACTCGTCTGGATCTTTTGCAGGCTGGCGAACAAAGCCCTTTCTTGTTCGAGGGAAGCGTTCAGCGGCTTTTGGACTTTCAGCGCGCCGGTCGGTGATTCGCTGGTGGTGCGACCGCTCATCATTTCGTCCACATTGGAGCCGACCTCGTCAAGAATGCCCGAGTAGTCCTCGAGCAAACCGTAAAGCGTCGAGATACGATCCGGCAGGTTATCGGCGCGCACTTTGTCAAAGCGCGTGAGCCGCTCCTGGGCGAAGCCGAGCAGTAATTTCAGCCGCTGCTCCGGACGTCCGGCGGCGTTGCGCACCTGATCGGCTTCAGCTTCGTTGAGGGGATCGCGACGCACCTGGGCGGCTCGAGCGCCGCCGCCGGCCAGCAACGCCAGCACGACCACGGCCGCGCAACGCCGTCCAGTCGCCATGGCACACCTCATTTGGCCCCCTTGTTGCCATCCCCAAATAACAGGTTCAGGAGATGATCGCGCAGATCCGTAAAGGTCTTGGCGGCATGCTCGACCGGCGTCCGATCTTCGTCCTCCAAGCCGTGGGCCAAGTCCTGCAAGCCAAGGCTGATCTTGCGGACCTCGATCTCCACCTTGCGCACCCCATTCTTTTTGCCGTGCGCCGCCTGGTTCTGCAGCGCCTGGTAGGCCGCAGCAGCATGCTGCTCAGCCATCCCCAACTCGGCCGAGCCTTGCTCGGGGTGCTGCTGGACGTAACTTTGCGTGGCACGATCCACTTCCAAATGGGCCAGATGGATCAGCAGTTCGGCGCGCTTCCCACCCTGGGCAGCATCGGCTTGGGCAAGGAGCTTCACGGCCGGATCCTGAGGCGGCGTCTGCTGCAGGGCCAAGGCCGCCCCCAGCCCGCAACTCATCACCAGCCACCAGACCCGGCTGCCGCGCCCTCTGTTCCAGAATGTCAGCCGCATGGTCCGCACCTCGCCTCCCGACCTATCGCTTAGAAGCAGACCGGGCGCTCACAGGACTCTGCCTTTAGTGTAAAGGAGGACGCCGCGCGCCTGCCGGGACGTTCCCCCGGTTCCCCCTCCGCGTCCTATGCTCGCCCCTCCTCCCCACTACTTATGCAGGACGCGGCGCAGCAGTTCCGCACGCGCGCGGGCCTTGAACTCGTCGTCCGGATTACGGTTCTGATCCGCAGCGAGGAACTTCTCGTAGTACTCCAGCGCGTGCGCCCGATCGTTCAGCCCGTCGTAGGTGATGGCGCGCAGGAAGTCGCTGCCCACGTCGTCGCCCTTGAGCTGTGTTCTCCGGTCGAGCGCAGCAAGCGTCTGCGCCGGGTCCTTGAGTTTGTAGAACACCGCCGCCAGGTCGCCCCATGCTTCTGCCAGGTCGGGTTGTAAGCGCACCGCCATCAGCAACTCGGGTTTGGCCGCCTCGAAATCGCGGCTTTCGAGCAGGGCGTTGCCGAGGCGTTGATGCAGCGTGGCCGACTGCGGCTGGTGGGCCACCAATTCGCGCAGCGTGGCAATCGCCGCGGGGTAGTCCTTCGACTTGAGCTGGAGTTGCGCCAGCTCCTCGCGCGCCTGGTCATCGTTGGGAGCGAGTTGCAGGGTGGTCGCGAACTCCTGTTGTGCCGCGGCGCCCTCGCCGAGGCGAGCGAGCAGACGCGCCATCTCGAGGTGTGCCACCGGGTTCTTGGGATCCTGCGCCAAGTAGCTGGTGAGCATCTGACGCGCCTCGGGCAGCTTGCCCTCAGCGAGATCGAGATTCACCAGTCCGGCGCGCGCCTCGACCAGATCCGGGCGCAGACGGAGAGCGGCGGTGAGGTGCTCCTCGGCCTCCGCGAAACGCTTGAGGTCCACCAGCAGGAGACCCGCGGAGAGGTGCGCCTCCGCTTGCTTGTCGTCCCGTGCGATGGCCTTTTCGTAGTCGGCCAAGGCCGCCTGCTTGTCGCCAAGCTGCTCCTCGGTGCGGCCCAGATTCAGCCAGGGACGCGGATTCTTGGCGTCCAGCGCCGCCGCCTTTTCGAAGTGCGGCACGGCGTCGCTGGCGTGCCCCGTCTTGACCAGAAGGATGCCGAGGTTCATCTGCGCAGCGGCGTGGCCGGGTTCGATCTGCAATCCGGCCAGGTACTCCTGAATCGCGGCAGCGTTATCGGAGACGCCTGCCAAGGCGAAGGCGAAATCGAGGTGGGCTCCGGCTTCGCCCGCGTGCGCGGCCACGTAGGGACGCAGAAGAGTGATGGCACCCTGGAAGTCGTTCTTGTCCAGCGCCGCTTCCGCCTGCGCCAGCACATTGACCGGAGCCGCGACCGGGGGCACGGGCTTGACCCGTCGCTGCCCGGCGGCGTGGGCTCCCGCCAACGTGACGGTCAGCAGCAGGGCGAGGCGGGCGTGTGCTTGAGTACGCATCATCGTTCCTTCTTGAGCAAGGGCGCCAAGTAGCGCCCCGTATAGGATGCCTTGTTGCGCGCGATCTCCTCCGGGAGCCCGGCGGCCACCACCTGCCCGCCGCGCGCGCCGCCCTCCGGTCCGAGATCAATCACCCAGTCCACCGCCTTGATGAGGTCGAGGTTGTGCTCGATGATCACGACCGATGCCCCTGCTTCCAGCAGACGGCGGAACGCCGCGAGGAGTTTCGCAATGTCGTCGAGATGCAGCCCGGTGGTGGGCTCGTCGAAGAGAAACAGCGTGCGTGCCGCAGTGGTCGGCTGCGCCAAGTGGGCGGCCAACTTGATGCGCTGCGCCTCGCCGCCGGAGAGCGTGGTGGCGCTCTGCCCCAGGCGCAGATAGCCCAGCCCGACTTCTTCGAGAATCTTCAGCCGCTGCACGATCTTGGCATGGCCGGCGAAAAACGCCGTCGCTTCCCGCACCGTGAGCTGCAGCACCTCGTGGATGTTCTTGTCGCGGAACGTGACCTCGAGCACGCCGCTCTTGAAGCGCATGCCCCGGCACTCCTCGCAGACCAGCTCGACGTCGGCCAGGAACTGCATCTCGACCGTCACCACCCCGTCGCCTTGGCAGACCTCGCAGCGGCCGCCGGGCACGTTGAAGGAGAAGGATCCGGCGTTGTAGCCGTGCCGGCGCGCCTCGGGTGTCTGGGCGAACAGGATGCGGATGCTGTCGAAGATCTTGACGTAGGTCACCGGGTTGGAGCGCGGCGTGCGCCCGATCGGGCTCTGGTCCACCAGCACCACCTCGCTCACCTGCTCCGCCCCTTCGATCCCCGCGCAGTTCGCCAACTCCGCCCGTGAACTGGTCGCGAGCGTCCGCAACCCCTGGTACAGCACCTCGTGGATCAGCGTGCTTTTGCCGGAGCCCGAGACGCCGGTGACGGCGACCATCAACCCCAGCGGGATCTCGACGTCGAGGTGTTTCAGGTTGTGGCTGTGGGCGCCGCGGATGCGCAGCCGGTGCTTCCCGGGGGGACGCCGCACGCTGGGAATGGGAATCCGTGCCTCGCCGCGCAGGTAGCGCCCGGTGAGCGAAGCCGGGGCGGCCGTGACCGCCGCCACCGTGCCGCTGGCCGTGATCTGTCCCCCCTGCTCGCCCGCTCCCGGGCCGAGATCCACCAGGTGGTCGGCGGCGCGAATCACGTCCAGGTCGTGCTCCACCACCAGCATGGTGTTGCCGAGATCACGCAAGTCGAGCAGGATCTCGATCAGCCGCTGCGTGTCACGCGGATGCAGGCCGATCGAGGGTTCGTCGAGCACGTAGAGCGCCCCCACCAGGTGCGAGCCCAGGCAGGTGGCAAGCTGGATGCGCTGCGCTTCGCCGCCCGACAACGTGGCCGCCAGGCGGTCGAGCGTGAGGTAGTCCAGGCCGACCTTGACCAGAAAACCCAGGCGGCGGCGGATCTCGACCAGCACCTGAGCGGCGATCGCGGCCTGCTCCGCGCCCAGCGGGAGCGTGGCGAAAAAGGCTTCCGCTTCCCCCACCGTGAGGGCGCAGACTTCGGCGATGTTGCGCCAGGCTCCGTTCCCGGCCAAAAGCTTGACCTGCCGCGCCTCGGCTCGCAGGCGTGTGCCGTGGCACTCCGGGCAACGCGTGTATCCGCGGTAGCGGCTCAGGAAGACGCGCACGTGCAGCTTGTATTTTTTCCGTTCGAGAAAGGCGAAGAAGCCGCGCACGCCCTCGAAGCTCCCGCTGCCCCCGAGCACCACCTCCTGCTGCTGCGGCGTGAGGTCGCACCACGGCACATCGAGTGGGATCCCCGCCGCCTTGGCGGCCATCCGCAGCTCGCTGGTCCAGCCCTTACCCTTGGGCTTCGTCCATGGTTCAATGGCGCCCTCAGCCAGCGTCTTGCCCGGATCGGGAATCACCTTCTCCATGGCGATGTCGAGCGTGTTGCCGAAGCCCTGGCAACGCGGGCAGGCGCCAAACGGGTTGTTGAAGGAGAACAGGCTGGGTTGCGGCTCCTCGAAATGCCGTCCGCATTGCTTGCACTCGAAGCGCTCGTTGAACCGGAGCGCGGCCAGTGCCGGCCGCTCGTCCTCGGCGGGAAACTCGAAGCGCACTTCGCCGGCTTCGCGGTAGGCGGACTCGACCGCGTCCACGATCCGGCTGCGTCCCTCGGCGGCAATCACCAGACGGTCGGCGATGACATGGATCGGGCGATGGAAATCCAGCTCGAGCAACGACTCCGGGGTCGAGAACTCGACCGTCAGCCCGTCCTGGTAGAGGCGGGTGAACCCCTTGCGCCGCAGCTCAAAAAGTCGCGTCTGGAAACGAAGATGCGGCGCCTCCGCGGGCGGCGCAGCGATGGCCTTGGCGCGGCGCGCTGCGACACGCGTCGTCTTGCCGACGCGGGCGGGCTTGACGGGCGCGGCGTCCGCATCCTCCAAGACCACCGCGGCCGGCGGACCGGGCTGGGCGCTGAGCGGGAACAGTGCGAAAGCGCGCCGCCCGGCGGCGGACTCCAGCAGACGCGCCGCCACCTGGTCCACGCTGTCGCGCAGCACCGGAATCCCGCAGTGCGGGCAGATGGTGCGTCCGGCACGGGCAAACAACAGCCGCAGGTAATCGTAGATCTCGGTGGCGGTGCCCACCGTCGAGCGCGGGTTGCGCGTGGCATTCTTCTGGCGGATGGCGATGGCGGGCGCGATGCCCTCGATGGCATCCACCGCCGGCTTCTCCATGCGCTCCAGAAACTGGCGGGCGTAGGCGGAGAGCGACTCCACGTAGCGCCGCTGGCCCTCGGCGTAGATGGTGTCAAAGGCGAGGCTGCTCTTCCCCGAGCCCGAGACCCCGGTCATCACCGTCAGGGCGTTGAGCGGCAAGTCGAGGCTGACGTTCTTCAGGTTGTGAACCCGGGCGCCGAGCACCCGGATGAATTCCTCTGCCATGGGTCGAATTGCCGCCGCCTCCCCCTGCGTGGCCAAGTCGCCAGTGGGGAATCTTCCATTATAGGTGGGGGCGCCGGCCGGGCACGAAGGTCGAACGCCTTCCCCGGTGCCTCACAATAGAGGCGCTATGCCCGCTTTCCCTCGCGTTTTCCTGGTTGTCCTCGACAGTGTCGGCATCGGCGAAATGCCCGATGCGGCGCGCTATGGGGACGCGGGCAGCGACACGCTGGGCCACCTGCTGGCCGCCCGGCCGGCGCGGCTGCCCAACCTGGCTGCGCTCGGACTGGGCAACATCCGACCCCTGCCTCACCTGCCGCCAGCGCAGCCGCCGCTGGGCGGTTTCGGCAAATGCGCCCTGCGCTCGGACGGCAAGGACACCACCACCGGCCACTGGGAGATGGCGGGCATCATCCTCGACCCCGGCTTCCCCGTCTTCCTGCACGGCTTTCCGCCCGAGCTGATCGCCGCCTTCGAGCAGCGCATCGGCCGCAAGATCTTGGGCAACGTCGCCGCCAGCGGGACGGAGATCATCCGGCAGTTGGGCGAGGAGCACATGCGGACCGGCGCCCCCATCGTCTACACCTCGGCCGACAGCGTCTTCCAGGTCGCCGCCCACGAGGAGGTCATCCCGGTTCCCGAGCTCTACCGCCTCTGCGAAATGGCCCGCGAGCTGCTGCAGGGGCCGTGGCAGGTGGGCCGCGTCATCGCCCGCCCCTTCGTCGGCCGCGACGCGGCGCACTTCGAGCGCACCCGCCACCGCCACGACTACGCCATCCCGCCGCCGCCCGGCATGCTGCTCGACCGCTTGGCGGAGCGCGACGTCCCGGTTTACGCGGTCGGCAAGATCTTCGACATCTTCCTGGGACGCGGCATCAGCTCGCACGTCGCGATGGATTCCAACGCCGACGGCTTGGAAAAGACCTTGGTCGCCATGGATACGGTGGAGCGCGGCTTGGTCTTCGTCAACCTGGTGGACTTCGACATGCTCTACGGCCACCGCAACGATGTCGAGGGCTATGCCCGGGCACTGGAGGAGTTCGACGTCTACCTGGGAACCATGCGCCAGCGCCTGCGCCCCGACGACCTTCTGATCCTGACCGCCGACCACGGCTGCGACCCCACCACCAGCTCGACCGACCACTCGCGCGAGTACGCGCCGCTGCTGACCTATGGCGCACAAGCCAAGCCGGGCGCTCTCGGCACCCGCGCCAGCCTAGCCGACATCGGCGCCACCATCGCCGAGAACTTCGGTACGCGGATCGATACCGGGAAATCGTTTCTTGAACGGTTGACGGTGGAGGGTTGTTAGTTGTTGGTTGTTGGTTGTTGGTTGTTTGAAGGATGCAGCCGGGCGGTGGGGGCGCGGCTCCCCTCCCTGACTCCCATCCTCCCTGTTTGCCACGCAACGGCGCTCGCTGCAATGCAATGAAATGATATTGCCGCGACCTGAGCCCTTATCGTCGTCGCGTTCCGCCCCGTTCAGGGGCGGCGGATGGTAGCCGGGGGCAAGCCGCGCCAGCGGCGCGCCCCCGGACAACAACGGCCGCCGATTGCGCCGATAGATCGGCGCCGGAGGTCGCCGCCGAGGACCAACAGGAATGAGGCTATCATCGTGAATATGGCCGTGATCCGCATCTCGGAGGCCGAAGCCGCGCGCGACTTCGCCGGACTGCTGGCCCGCGTGCGCGCCGGCGCGGAGATCGTCATCGAGTCCGATGCGCGGGCTGTGGCGGTGATGCGTCCCGCCGGCAACGAGTTCCGGCCCCGCCTGCTCTCCGAATCCATCGCTCTTGCCAAGCAGCACGCGCAAGAGCTGGGCCATGAGCCACGGATGGACCCGGAGTTCGCTGCTGACTTGGAAGAGATCATCCGCAACCGCAAGCCGTGGAATCCGCCCGCATGGGAGTAATCCTTGACTCCAGCATCCTGATCGCAGGCGAGAGGCGGCAGGACAGCGTGTGGGAGGTCCTGGAGCGCGTCGAGGCCGTGTGTGGCAAGACTACCGCCGCTCTCGCTGCTGTAACTGCTGTGGAGCTAACACACGGCATCTATCGAGCCAGGACTGACGCCGACCGCAAGCGCCGGGAGGCTTTTGTCGAAGAACTCTTCCGGACCGTGGTCGTGCATCCGCTCACCCTGGAGGTAGCGCGGCTGGCTGGACGCATCCATGGCGAACAGATGGGTCAGGGCGTCAGCATTGACTTCTCAGACCTTCTCATCGGCGCGACAGCCCTGCATCTTGGTTTCGATGTCGCCACGCTCAACGTGCGCCACTTCCAGGCCATTCCAAGCCTCAATGTGGTCACGCTCGTGTCGCGCTGAATCGCTCGGCTTTTGCTGAGACCCGCATGCGAAGCGAGACGACACCCGCTCCCCTCTCGTTCAGTGAACATGCTTGTGGATCGACTGGTTGTAGCCATTTGTGGCGAGTTCGGCGCCGTTGCCGTGGAGATCGAAGCACGCGATGCTCGCGTTCACGAACTGGGTGAGGTCGTTGTAGCAGTAGCTGGTTGCCGCCTCTTCGAGGGCCACAAGGCCGTCAGCACGATCGCGGCCAGGATCCACTTCGCAGGAACATTGAACAGTGGCCGGTTGACGAAACAGATTTCCACGAGGGTCAGCACACTCCCAGCCACAACGACCACCGCTGCCTCTCGCGACGACATCGGGCCAACCAGCTTCAAGATCGGGGTCAAGCAACATATAAAAACCCAGATCATGACCGCCAGGAACAGATTTCCTCCGCCGTGAACGTCTGCCCACACCACGAGGCTGGCGGACCCGACAACTACGAGAGCGCCGGAAACCACCCAGTGCCTCGGCCTCTCCGAGAATGCCGTAATGACCGCGCCCGCGAAGAGGGATGTCCAGTGCAGCAGGAACATGGCCTGCAACGCATGGCCCGACAACTTCAACTTCCCGGTCAGGAGCACGACAACAAGAAGTGCAGTGTAGGCGATCGACCACGCCACAAGAGCGCGAACCCAACGGTTTGTGACTTCGAGCGTGACCAATGCGATTCGCCTCTTGGTTGGCAATATTAAACCGGTTGTCTATGTATAGGCGCTGACGCGTGCGGACCCTTTCATTCGCCCCCTCTCCGGTTAGAATCGCCGCAGCCATGCCCGACCCTCCCGTTCCCTGTGGCCCGGCCTGCGGTTGCGCCCCGATCTCGCGACGCGGTTTCGTCGCCGGGGCCGGCGCCGGCCTGACCGGCATCCTGGCGGCGCCCTCCCTGGCGCGCGCCGCGGTCGCCGGACCCTTCTTCCACGACGATCTCAACCCCAACCAGGACCCCATCCCGGCCGACAAGAAACTCAGCCCGGCATGGCTGGCCGCGCTTACCGCGCGGGGCGCGCCCACCGAGTACCGCGGCTCGGAGCTGGACCTGATCGGCATGCCGGTCGGCGGGCTCTGTACCGGGCAGCTCTACCTCGGCGGCGACGGCACTCTCTGGCACTGGGATCTCTTCAACCTGCCGCCGGCGCACGAGGAGCGCGACTGGCGAGGGCCGCACTACGCCCACCCCGAACAACCGCAGTCGCCCATTCAGCAAGGCTTCGCCGTGCGCTGGAGCGCCGCCGGCAGCGCGCCGGTGCTGCGCACGCTCGATCGCCACGGCTTTCCCGACATCCGCTTCCGCGGCCAGTACCCGATCGCCACGGTCGAGTACCGCGACCCAGCGGCGCCGCTCGCGGTCACGCTCGAGGCCTTCTCGCCCTTCATCCCGCTCGACGCCGACGACTCCGGCCTGCCGGCCACGGTGCTGGAGTACCGGGTGCGCAACCTGAGCGCCGCCCCGGTCACGGTCGAGCTGGCGGGCTGGTTGCAGAACGCCGCCTGCCTGTCCCTCGACCAGCCGGGGGCAGAGCCGGGCGAGCGGATCAACCACATCACCCGCGTCGACCTGCCGGAGCCCGGGTACACCCAACTGCAGGGCGGCCTGCCGCCGGCCGCAGCGGCGCGGCTCGCCGCCCGCCCGGACTGCGGCTCCATCGCACTGGCGCTGCTCGGCGACGGCGCATGGGCCACCGCGGCCCTCGACCCGGCGGCCCTGCCGCAGGCCGCCTTCGAGCCGGGAGCGGAGTCCGCGAGCCTGCCCTTCCACCGCCCGCTGGTCGGAGCGGTCGGCAACCGGGTCACGCTGGCGGCGGGCGAGGACGCCCTCTTCACCTTTGTCCTCGCCTGGCACTTCGACGGCGTCTGGCCCGAAACCGTGAAGCATCTGACCGGGGGCACCGCGCTGCGCCGTCACTACGGCACGCGCTTCGCCACGGCGGGCGACGTCGTCCGGTACGTCACCACCGCCTTCCCCGGCCTGGCGGCCGCCACGCGCCTGTGGCGCGACACCTGGTACGACTCAACGCTGCCCTACTGGCTGCTCGACCGCACCCTGCTCAACGTCTCGACCGCCGCCACCGCCACCTGCTATCGCTTCAACAACAACCGCTTCTACGGCTGGGAGGGCAACTACTGCTGCCCCGGCACCTGCACGCACGTCTGGCATTACGCGCAGGCGCTGGCCCGCCTGTTTCCCGCGCTGGAGCGCTCCACGCGCGAGATGGTGGATTTCGGCCTGGCCTTCCACCCCGACAGCGGCGTGATCGACTACCGCGCCGAGGCCGACCGCCGGCTGGCGGTGGACGGCCAGGCGGGCACCATCCTGCGCGCTTACCGCGAGCACCAGATGGCCCCCGACGCCGGCTTCCTGCGCCACAACTGGCCGCACATCAAGCGCGCGCTGCAATGCCTCATGGCCCGCGACGTGGACGGCGACGGCCTGCTCGAAGGCGAGCAGTACAACACGCTCGACGCCGCCTGGTACGGCGAGATCGCCTGGCTCTCCTCGCTCTACATCGCCGCCCTGCACGCCGGGGCGGCCATGGCCGACGAGATGGGCGCCCAAACGGGCGGCGCCATCGCTCCGGCGACCGAGGACGCGGAGTTCGCCCGCCAGGTCCGCACGCTGGCCGCCCGCGGCCGCGCCCACCTGACCGAGCGGCTCTTCAACGGCGAGTACTTCATCCAGCGCATAGACCCCCGCCACCCCGAGGCCATCAACACCAACGACGGCTGCCACATCGACCAGGTCTTCGGACAAAGCTGGGCCTTCCAGGTCGGCCTGGGACGCGTGCTGCCGGCGGCGCAAACGCACTCGGCGCTACGCGCCCTCTACCGCCACAACTTCACGCCCGACGTCGGCCCCTACCGCAAGGAGTTCACCCTGATCCCCGGCGGCCGCTGGTACGCCATGCCGGGCGAGGGCGGGTTGGTGATGTGCACCTGGCCGCGCGGCGGCGCCGAACACGCCGCCGGAAACGCGGTGGCGAGCGGCAACAAGCAGGTCTTCGTCGGCTACTTCAACGAGTGCATGACCGGCTTTGAGTACCAGGTGGCCGCCCACATGCTCTGGGAGGGCATGGTGACCGAGGGCCTGACCATTACCCGCATGGTGCACGACCGCTACCACGCCGCGCGCCGCAACCCCTGGAACGAGGTCGAGTGCGGCGACCACTACGCACGCGCCATGGCCTCCTACGGCGTCTTCCTTGCCGCCTGCGGCTTCGAGTACCACGGACCGCGCGGCCACCTCGGCTTCGCGCCCCGCCTCACGCCGGAGGACTTCCGCGCTCCCTTCACCGCCGCCGAGGGCTGGGGCACGCTCGGGCAGGCGCGGCGCCGGGGGCGGCAGCGCCAACTGATCCGCGTGCAGCACGGCAGCCTGACGCTGCGCTCCCTGGCCTTCGAACTGGCGCCGGAACATCGTCCCCAACGCCTCCGCGTCCGTGCCGCCGGCCGGACGCTGGCCGCAACATTTCAACTCGAGGAAAAACGCGTCGAGATTCACCTGGCGTCCCCCCTCAAGCTGGCCGCCGGCGAGACGCTGAGCGTGCTGCTGTCTTGAACGCGAGGGGGAACGCGCACACAGGGAGGGGGGAGGAGGGAGGAGGGAAGATAGCGGGGAGGAGGGAGGAAGGGAACGCGAAAGTGGTGATGTGCCTGGCGCTCCGCCACCTGGCTAAAAAATGGACCGCCGTGCAGGGCTAGAAGGAGGCCCTCAACCGCTTCGCTCTGCTTTGGGAAACCCGCTTCCCTCACCACAGCGCCGGAATCCAGCTACACCCGTTTACACAAAAAAATTGACACTCCCGTGGAGTCGCTTGCTTGCCCGTCCTCCCCTATTCCCTGTTTTCCTCCTCCCTCCC
>Ga0207416_1000892_pt1 | contig 45488 bp, 39 predicted proteins | sample PaiPotPPM11metaG_FD_184107 | JGI IMG/M metagenome (GOLD analysis project Ga0207416, IMG submission 184107) | Iron sulfur acid spring bacterial and archeal communities from Banff, Canada, to study Microbial Dark Matter (Phase II) - Paint Pots PPM... ...
AAATACGGCAACGTATATTTCGCCGCGCGGTGGGAAAGCTCCTGGGCTTCCCCCGTCGATAATACGATTCGATACGGGCTGGGCCTTGGCATGGAAGTCCTCCATGCCTACCCATGTTATTCTAATGCGGCTCAGCAGGGCAAATCAAATACGTTAGTGTATTTAAGAAATATGGTACTTAGTCAGGACCCTGAGCTCGCCGGTTCGTTCCTGTCGGATGAATAATTCCAACTTTCATCCTGTTTCTATCCCTTTCAATGTGTGAACCTTGAGCGAAGTATTACTGGTTGTGTAATATATTGTCAAGTATATTCTATGAAAAGTGGAAAAACTCACTTTATGGCTCCAATGCTGGCCGGCTATAGCGGTCAACTCCGGCCACCGCTCTAGCGGCAAAAATGTACCACGACTCGAAGGTCCGCATTCTCCCCTGGCTGGATTATTCGAAGTTGCTAAATGCAGGAAGGCGACCGCGAAGAGTGTTCGAGGAAGTTGGAGGACAGCCGGAAGCGTGGTCTGTTTCTTTAATTCGCCACGCTTCCGGGGAGGAAACAAACTTACCAGATCACGTGCCACATGCTCTTGGCGGCCGCCTCTGTCCCACGGGCTACCCATCCAGGTGTTTGAGCAGCGCCCTTGCCGGCATCGATCGCGCCGGCTTTTGTGGTATCCAGACCGGATTTTATCGCGTTCCCGGCGGCTGAGCCCACTTTCGAAGCGCCACCGGCGGCAGCCTGCGCGCCGTCCTTCGTGGCCTCTCCGACCGCGGCTGCGCCTCCGGCCACATCGGCGCCGCCCGCCTCAGCAGCCTGGCCAGCCTTCACAGAGCCTTTATAGAGCTCGTGGCCTGCGTATCGAATGATTCCTGCTTGCGCCACTTGCACCATGCATGCAAGCATTAAGACGCTGAACATCCCAATCAATACTTTCGGTTTCATCTTAAAAACCTCCTGAAAGCTCTTTAACCTAAGGAGATGAAATTTGGCTTGCATCATCTTGCATTTAATTCTCCCTGCCTCATATTAGACGCTAAAAACACTCCGTGAGGTTGGTAGGTGGGAAAAAAGATTGCAGAGGTTCTTCGCAGCCCAGCATCCCGCCTGCCAGAATGGGGATTAGAAGTCTTCGAGAATGTCCGTCACTAATGTCCGGGCAAGATCTCTGGAGAGGCGGTCAATAGCCGGCTGGTCCTCTTCAAACAAGACCGGGTTCAAAGGGCTGATCTGGTATTCCTCACGAAAGGTATAATTCGAGTTGGAATAAATTGTTTTGTGGGTGTGCAAGTCTTCCAGGATCACGACCGCAGTGACCTGAATCTGAAGTGTCGTAGCTCGCCCGGTTTGAGGGTCGAAAGTCAGGACGCTCTTCTTGACATTACTGATAATCCCCCGCAGCACGGCGTCTGCGCCAGCCGGATTGGATGCCACCTGGAACTTGGTACGCTCCACGAACTCCTGCTTAATGGCTGCCGTCACGGTCTGCTCGATCCGGTATTGGTGCGACAGATTCTTGAAAGCGGGAATGGCAATGGTTTTGACATCGTTAGGAACAAGAACAGCCTTACCTGCCACGTGGTAGCCACAGCCAGAGAGGATGATTACGGCGGCAATAACTCCGGCAAAGACTGTTTGATGTGCACCCGGGATCGGTCGTGAAGCAATTCCCGGAAACTCCGGAAACGACTTCAGGATTCGAGAGTCCAGGAAGTCATGAAGAAAGGAAGTGAATCGTCGGAAGGAACGAAAAAGAACGAGATGCGGCAGAGCGGCTAGCCCCCTCATCTGTCAGTGCAAAATCTCTTTCTTGAGGTACCGTTCGGCAATCTCCACAGCACTCTTCGCTGCCAAGTGAAGGTCATCCACGGCGGCCCACAGCCAAAGCCCCGAATTCCCTGCCCCATCCTCCGTCATTACATCCACTAAAATATCTGCCGAACCAACGGCCTCAACCGGTGTTGCGGCCGGTTGTGACAACCGGCGGACCTGAACCCCTTCGCTGTCGATGGCCTTGGAGGCAAGGGCAGCGTCCACCTTGGAGTCCATTTCAGCATAAACGGAAAATGCGGTGGAAAAAAAGACCGGAACTTGCAATACGCGGACGGCGGGAGCAGGCACCCGGCCGGCCAGTAGGGAGCTCAATTCCTGGCGGATGCGTGCTTCAAGCTCTGGAAGCGCAGTTCGGGTTGTGCGGCCATCAAGCCGGGGAAGGATATTGAATGCAACTTGACTTCCGAAGACGGCTTGCGGAATCTTCTGGAAGCTCATTAATTTGAGAATTTGTTCCTGAAGCTCCTCGATCGCCGGGGGTCCCAGGTTGGATGCGGGAGCGAAGACATGAGCCACGGTGCGTACCACTGTGAATTGGGCCGCGATCCGCAGAAGCAGCGTGCTGAGCACCGCCGAAGCCGCGTGGGGCGAATGGAGGAACCTCGTGTTGGTTTCGATTGGCCGGGCGGCACTTTGATCCTGTCCCAGGGAAGAGAGAACGGCCCTGGCCGCTTCGGGCGGAGACTCGCAAAGGCTAATGACCACCGGTCCCTTTGCCTGCGCACGCTCGTTAACGGTGTCCCGCAGACGGCCTGCCAGCACGTACCAATCCTCGGATGTGAGCGGAGCCGCGACGAAAATGAAGTCGAGATCTTCAACTTTCAAATCCCCAAGCGCGGCTGATTCCAGAATTTCCGACTCGACGTCCAATACGGGGATTTCCGGTTCGATCTTGTCCGGCTCAATAGCCACGGAGCTGAGAACAGGGAAATTTCTCTCATTCAGAACTTTGGTCAATTCGCGGCCTAGCAGGGAGGCCGCTCCCACTAGTCCGATGCGGCTCCCGTGAGAGGGGTTCATGCGGGGTGGGCCTCTTGTCCGGCCGATCCTTCACTCGCCGCAGCGGGACGATGAGGGTGGATTTTGGAAACCAGCCGGCCGACCGGTCCTGAGAGAACGTAAACCGAGGCAAGTATTAGCAGGACCGGCTCGGAATAAGTCCACATTGCCCAGATGATGATCCCGAAAATGATGATATAGAAGAAAGGCCGCTGACGGCGGAGGTCCAATCTCTTGAAGCTGAAGTAGCGGACGCGGCTCACCATCAGAAAAGCCGTCGAAGCGACAATGACGAGCCACACGATGCCCGGCGCCCAGTCGTTCACCGGATACTTCGCCCAATGGACGATGGCGGCAAGAATTCCTGCCCCGGCAGGGATCGGCAATCCGACAAAGTAGCGGCGATCAGCGGAGGATCCCTTGTCAATGTTGAAGCGGGCGAGGCGGGCAGCGCCACAGAGAACGAATGAGAAGGCGACGATCCATCCGGTCTTTTGTAAATAGAAAACCAGGTGTGCGCCCGTGACTTGTTGCACTGCCCGGACACCCCAGGCATAAGCGAGAAACGCGGGAGCGACCCCAAATGCAATCACATCCGCCAGCGAGTCAAACTCCCGGCCAAAATCCGAACAGGAATTAGTCAGGCGGGCAATACGGCCGTCCAAGCCGTCAAACACGATAGCCCAACCGATCTTCTTGGCGGCATCGTCAAACGCAGCGAGGACGGAGGCGCTGCTCATGTGTGCGGCCAACATCTGCGCGCCGTTCAACGTGGAAAGGATGGCAATGTAGCCGCAAATGAGAGTCCCTAACGTAAAGAGGCTCGGCAGGATATAAACACCCCGCCGCGGCGCTGCTTTGGAGGGACTACTTGCTTTTGGGGGTTGCGAATCCAAGAATGCTGCTCCCTGCTTGCACGCGGTCTCCAACCTTCACATTCCACTCCGCGTCAGCCTCGACAATCACATCAACCCTGGAACCAAACTTGATCATGCCCACTCTTTCACCGCGCGACAACCGATCCCCAAGTCTTTTCCAGAATACGATACGCCGCGCCACAGCGCCAGCAATTTGCTTGACCACGACCCGGCCCAAATCACCCTCCACCGTGAACACGTTTTGCTCGTTTTCCACCGAAGCTGTGGGCTTCGAGGCAATCTGGAAGGAGCCGGGGCGGTAGACTACCTGCTTAATAATGCCCGGAATGGGGGCCCGGTTCACATGAACGTTCAACGGCGACATAAAAATGCTAAGCCGCTTCACGGGCTTCCCTTCTAACTGTTCTTCAACGATCTGGACTACTTTCCCATCAGCCGGGGAAACGATAGCACGCGGGTCTGTGGGGATCCGCCTCTCCGGATCTCTGAAGAAGTTCAAGACAAAGATGGAAATCAACAGGAAGAGAGAGGCAGGGATGAAAAGGCGGAGGAAAAGAAGCAACACTGCTGCCAGCAACAGAGGCAACCCGTACCAGTAGCCGTCCCTGACCATACTCCGATTTTCTCCCGGGAATCCCGTGGGGGGCAACAAGATTCGGCTTCTATGAAGGAACCTAGGGCGACACAAACTTTAGAGACAGACGTGAATGAGGCCACCTCGCGGGTTCCCGGGACAAGTAGGGATACTCTCAGGCGCTCCCGGCTTTATGAAGCAACGTCTCCATCAGGTCTTTGGCTTTCAGCTTCAGCTTCTTCAGCCGGATTTCCTCAACCTGTTCTTGTTCACTGAGATATTTCTTGTTTGAAAGTTCTTCGAGTTGTGCGGCGTAATTGGCGTGTTCGTGTTCGAGGCGTTGGAATTCCTTATCATTGGCCATCAAATGATCCCGGACGGCCCCGGTAACGCTGCTCATAGGCGTATCTCCCTGATTTGAATTCTACCCTGCGGTCAGGCTAGCACAGGCTTTCACGTCATTCAAGTGTTAAGTCGATCTTGTCAGATGGTGACATTATCAAAACACCTTCGGGCTGATTTTACCCGGTGAAACTGGGAAAAACACGCTAACTCCCTGGCAATTCCAGCTTCAAGATATATCCATCCTCGTCAGGATTCTGGTAGTATCCATTGCGAATCGAGTGGGGCTCGAACCCCATTGCGGCATAAAAGCTTATGGCCGGCTGATTGGAGGCGCGGACCTCCAGAAATATGTTGCGGGCACGGGATTGCATCAGTTGCTGAATGCCTTCCTTCATCAGCGCCCAGCCGATCCCCCCCCTTCGGCTAGAGGGCGCAACCGCAAGATTCAGCAGTTCGGCTTCATCTTCGACCTGGCGGAAGACTACAAACCCCAGGACGATTCCGGGTTTACTCGAATCGCTTGCAACCAGGGTGAGATTTCCAGCTTGGCCGATAAGACGGTCGTAATCCATTTTATTCCATTGGGCTGCAGAAGGGCTCTGCTTCTGGATCTTCACGACCTGCGAAACGTCTTCTCCATTGAGTGTCCGAATTAGAATATCCATTGGCGATGCGGATTTAGAAAGGCTTGGCCTATGGTTAGTCGCAAAGGCGGTGGACTTTGGATTCCTAGTAAGAAGTTCCCGGCTCGAGCACCCTTGCCGAAAGTAGTCATAATGCACGGGATTGCTTCAATCTTTGAAATTTGTTTCTGCATCCGTTCGACGGATATAGTAGGCGTCAAGTTCCTGTGAAGATAGCGGCCTTCCCTCAAGTTGTGCGATTCGCGCCAGCCGCGCGATGGCGGCGAGCAAATTCCCGCGAACCTGGACCCAGCCAAGCCCTTTCGGAAGAGATTTCTGGAGCTCCTGGGTTGCGTTTTCGTGCTCGCGGACGACACAGGTTAGGTTTGCTGTGCCGTTAATATCCGACTGGATCAGCGCCGAAAGTGGGCGGGGCCCTAGAACAAATCCTTCACCGGCCAGCGAGAATATCCGGGAATCAAACCTTGGTGATGCGTCCTGGGGGAATTCAGGGGCGGGTCGTACTTTTCTGAACAGAGCGCCATAGAACTCTCTTCGCCGGGCGTCAAGAATAGGGATGGCAAATTCTGTGGGTGGGGCGCCTTCCTCCACCAAAGCATCGAGAACGGTGACTCCGCGCACCGGACGTCCACAGGCCTTTGACCAGCCGAGCGCCGCGGCCAGGCCGGTACGGATTCCCGTAAAGGATCCAGGACCATTGGCGACGGCGAAGAGATCGATTTCCTTGATGCCGGCCTTGGCTTCTCGAAGCACGAAATCGAGGCCGGCAAATAAGTCCACTGAATAGTTGCTGGCGCCCACATGGGGCGACGCTGCCAGGCAAAGCGCGTCCCGGAAGATGGCCACGCCGCCCATTTCGCTGGTGGTGTCGAGGGAAAGAATCAGCATTGCATCGCAATTATAGAGGAAACGGCCAGGCGGTTGAAGGCAGAATCGTGGTGAACCAAAGCTCCGGCGCTCGTATGTTAGAATAGAGATGAAATCTTGGAATCCGCGGACGATCAATCCGGACCGGGGGTTACTTCGACCCGGAGCAAGTGTCTGATCTTCAATACCGTCCGGAGCGCTCTGGCGCAGCCGAGATCAATGCTGCGTTAAAATGTGGCGCCATCCAAATCCTATGCCTGAAATCGCTAAACCTCCCACAAAGCCGCTGGAATTGACAGAGGTCCTTTCGCTCCTTTTGGAAGTTGGGGAACGGATCAGTTCCACACTCGATCTGGATGAGCTTCTGCCGCGCATCGCAGAGATCATTAAGACGGCTATTGACTATGAAGTGTTCGCGATTCTTCTGGTGAACGAGAAAGCCCGGGACCTTCGCATCCGCTTCAGTGTGGGGCACCCGGAGGATGTCGTCCGCAACCTCCGGATTAAGATAGGCGAAGGGGTGGTGGGACGGGCGGTGGAGATGCGCCGTTCGGTATTGGTAAATGATGTCACCAAGGACTCATCCTACATCCAATCCCTTCCGGCGATTCACTCCGAGCTCGCAGTGCCATTAATTTTCAAGAACCGGGTTGTCGCGGTGATGGATCTCGAGTCCCCCTGGCCCAATTTTTTCAATGACCAGCACCAGAACCTTCTGGAGCTTCTTGCCAGCCGCATTGCCGTGGCCATTGAAAACGCCCGACTTTACAGGCGTAGCGTGCGCCAGGCGCGGACGCTGCAACTGCTGAATGAGATCAGCCGGGAGCTGTCTTCGGTTCTGGTGCTGAACGAACTGCTGCGTAAGATCGGCGCTCTGGTCCGGCGTCTGATCAATTATGACCGGTTCGGTATCCTCCTGACAGATGAGCATACCCAGACTTTTAACACCGTCATTTCTGTCAAGCAGAACCAAAGCACGCCGGACAAAGTAAGTGTGCCTTTCGGCAAGGGGATCATCGGCGCCGCTGCGGCTTCCCGCCAACCCGTTCTGGTGGCGGATGTGACCCGCGACCCCCGCTATATCCCCACCAACTCGGAAACGCGCTCGGAACTTGCCATTCCGCTGGTTCACAGAGACCGCGTGATCGGCGTGGTAGATTTGGAAAGCGGCGAAGTAGGCGCTTTCAACGAAGATCATGTCCGGATCTTCTCAACCCTGGGCCCCCAGGTGGCGATTGCCATTGAGAACGCCCGCCTTTATGAGCGCGCCGTGCGCAGCGAAGCTCGCATGGAGAGAGACCTGGACCGGGCCCGTGAAATCCAGATGCACATCATGCCCACGCCATCGCCCACCATCCAGGGACTTGAGGTGCGGGCGCGATTTCGCCCTGCCCGCGAGCTGGGAGGAGACCTGTACGATTTTCTCTCCTACGGCAAGGAGCGCCACGTCCTAGCTATCGGTGATGTCAGCGGCAAAGGAGCGCCGGCCGCGCTTTACGGCGCCATGGCGATCGGCACGCTGCGCAGCCTGGCTCCGCAGCGGTTAATGGCGCCGGAAATGCTGAAAAAGCTCAATATTCTGCTACTCGAACGCAAAATTGAAGGACACTTTATTACGCTGACTTATTGTGTGTGGGAGCCGAAGACCAAAGTCTTGAAGCTGGCCAACGCTGGAATGCCGCTGCCGGTGCTGGTGCGGAAGGGAAAAGTCCACGCCATCCGCGCCGAGGGAGTTCCTCTGGGGTTGCTGGATCATGTGGAATACCAAGAGACTTCACTGACCTTGCAGAAGGGCGATCTGCTGGCCATGTTTTCAGACGGACTCGGTGAGGCAACGAATGCCAAGCTCGAAGAATTCGGGAATCGCCGTCTGGAGGCGCTGCTCCGCGAACATGCGCTTCAGCCGCCCGAGGAGATCATTGAAAAGGTCTTTGAGGCGATTGGCAAATTTGAGCAAGGAAGGCCGCCGCGAGACGATCAGACCATTCTGGTGGTGAGGGCCAAGTAATGAAAGTGGCGCAAAATCAGGTGGACGAGAGCCAACGTCAACTCCCAGGGGCAGCCACGGTGGAGATGGATGGGTTTGAGTACCGCTCTGGCCGGTTGTTCTGTGAGGATGTGGCCCTGGCGGAATTGGCCGGGCAATTCGGCACGCCGCTTTACGTCTATAGCCAAGCTACCATTTTGGGGCGAGTCACCCTCTTGCGCCAAGCGCTGCAGCGGGTGCCGTCGCTCCTGTGCTATTCCGTCAAAGCCAATTCTAATCTTTCCCTTTTGGATTTGTTGCGCGAATCGGACTGCGGCTTCGACATTGTTTCCGCAGGCGAGCTGGCGCGCTGCATGAAGATTGGCGCGGATGCTTCCCGAATCGTATTTTCGGGGGTTGGCAAGACATCTGCTGAAATTGACGAGGCACTCAACGCCGGAATTCTTCTGTTTAATGTCGAGTCTAGCGGCGAGCTGGAACTGCTTGAGGCGCGGGCGCGGCATTACGGCGCCATTGCTCCTATTTCGATCCGTATCAATCCGGATGTCGAGGCGGAAACTCACCCCTACATCTCAACCGGGCAGACCATCCACAAGTTTGGCGTGCCCAAGGAGGAAGCACTCGCCCTTTACCGGCGCGCCGCTGCCTCCCGTGCCTTGCGCATTTCCGGCATTGCCTGTCATATCGGATCGCAAATTCTGGAGACTTCGCCCTACCTAAAAGCATTGGATGAGCTACTTTCCGTGGCGCGAGATGTTGAGGCTACGGGCGTGCGGTTGCAATGGGTTGATCTGGGCGGCGGGTTCGGAGTTCGCTACGCCGCAGAGGGCCTGTTTGATCTAGCCGGGTTGGCAGCGGGGCTACGAGCCAGCCTGAAGGACCTGGGTTATCGATTGATCCTCGAGCCCGGCCGGTTCATTGCCGGGAAAGCGGGCATCCTCCTCACCACCGTGCTCTATGTGAAGCGGAACTCTCTCAAGAATTTCGTGGTTGTGGATGCTGGCATGAATGACCTGATCCGGCCTGCGCTTTACGGGTCCTATCACGGGATTATCCCGGTAAAAGACCAAGGGACTGGGACAATGGTGGCGGATGTGGTGGGACCGGTGTGCGAAACAGGGGATTTCATCGCGCGAGGCCGGGAAGTGGCCGAGGTCGAGAGCGGGGCTTATCTGGCCATTCTAACCTCGGGGGCCTATGGGTCATGCTTGGCCTCAAACTACAATTCCCGTCCGCGCCCGGCGGAAGTGTTGGTCCACGGCAGCGCCGCCCGCCTTATCCGCCGGCGGGAAACGATGGACGATCTGATGGGGCCCGAAGTTTTCTGAAAAACCACAGAGTCTTGCCGGAAAAACTCTGTGTTGCACACTCTTCCATCTTCATTCAGTCTTAGCCTAACTCAGGTAGTGGTACATTTTCCCGGCTCGCACCGGATACGTGTCCCTTGACAGAGCCGACGCCGTTATAGACGCCGCTACAGCAAACTGACCCACTACCCTAACTCGGCATAGCTAGAACCAAATGAGTGTAGCCATTCACACAGACTGACTACGGTCATTCCCGCGAAAGCGGGAATCCATGCTCGATACATATTGGTCGCAAGGTTTTGCCAGAAAAAGTCAGAGTCTTATGAGGCACGCACTAATTGCCTCTCGCCTTCTGCCTGCCGCGATCAGCCCACATCCCGCTGAAAAAACCCACCGCGAGGAAAAACACTTGCCGCGACTGTTTTCTGCTTACCGCCTGCTTTCTTCTGCTTTCTCTGCTTTTACCGCTCGCCCCACTTCAATTTCTGGCGAAGGATTTCGTAGTAGCTCCGCTGGGCCGGCTGGACCAGGCCGACGTAGGAAGATGACTTGCGAGCTCTTACCGTATCTCCGCTTTCCACCGCAATCGCCACCTGCCCGTCCGCCGTTAAGTAGACGGACTCGCTGTGACCCGTGATGATGACGTCAACGGTAACGGAGTCCGGCAAGACGATGGGGCGGTTGGTGAGCGTGTGTGCGCAGATGGGTGTCACGATGAAGGCATTCACGCTCGGCACAATCACCGGCCCGCCCGCAGCCAGAGAATAGGCGGTCGATCCCGTCGGCGTGGAAACAATCAGCCCGTCAGCCTTGTAAGTGGAAACAAATTTCCCGTCCACGGACATCTCGAAATCAAGGATGCGGGCAATTGCGCCCTTGTTCAGCACTACGTCATTTAGCGCCAGCAGGGATGAAATCACCTCACCGCGCCGGATGATTTCTGCCTGAATTTGCACACGCCGGTCGCAATGAAAGTCCCCGCGCAAAACCCTTTCGAGTGTGGGATAGAGATCATCCAAGGTGATGACCGTCATAAAGCCAAGGCCGCCCAGGTTCACCGCCAGGATAGGAACGGGTTTCGAATTCAATGCCCGGGCTGTGGCCAGAAGTGTTCCGTCACCGCCGAAGACCACGGCTAGGTCCACTTGCCCGGCCATATCATTGCAGGAGATGGCTTGCTCCTTCGCATCGAGCAGCGCGTTGGTCTCAAAATCCACGAAAGGTTCAACGTTGCGCTCCCGCAGCCAGGTGAGCAAGGGAGGCACCACCACCCGCACGTCTTCCTTCCTCGGTTTGGATGTGATGCCGATCTTCTTGACTTCCATTGATCCTTGAGCGCTCAGTTGGAATGCTGAATGAACGTGCTCCAGGTTGCATTCGTGCCTGACCCTGCGGCGCCGATCGCACCGGGCGGGCCGGCCCGAGTCCTTCCGGGCCGCCGCCTTGAAAGCTTGGACAAAGGTCTGCTATTTTAGCTGCGTCCGGGCCAGATTGCATGAAGGAAAAATTCCCGGTTCCCGGACGAGCCTAAAATGGGGCTTGGAACTGTTGCCATCTTTTCAAAACCCAGATCTCGGACCTTCTGGCTCACCCGAGCCACGGCTTGTTGATGGAGAACTGGGTCGCGAACAACACCCCCTTTGCCAACTTGACCCCGGCCCACTTCAAACTGCGGCTTGACCAGCACTAGCAGCAGAGCTCCTACATGAAGAAGCGGAGGAAGAACGGGAAGAATGAGCGTCGAAGAGATGAAAGATACGTCCATCGTCACCAGATCAAATGTCACTCCCATATGGTCCGCCCGCAAGTATCTTGCGTTGGTCTTCTCGAGAACCCTAACGCGGGGATCATTCCGTAATTTCCAATCGAGTTGGTTGGTTCCGGCGTCGATGGCAACCACGCTTACGGCGCCCCGCTGCAGAAGACAATCCGTGAAGCCGCCGGTAGAAGCTCCAATATCGAGGCAGGCTCTTCCCGAAGGATCGATGTGAAAGGCTTCGAGAGCGCCTTGGAGTTTCAGGCCGCCACGGCCCACGTACGGCAAGTTCTCCCCGAGAATGCGGAGTTCCGCGCCAGCCCGGACCACGGCCCCGCACTTTTCAAGCTTCTGGCCATCAGCCAGAACTTGGCCCGCCAGAATTAAGGCCTGGGCTCTTTCCCGTGATTCGGCGAGGCCACGGTCCACCAGAAGGCGGTCCAGCCGCACTTTGGGACCGGCCTCAACAGCGCTACCGGTTGAGTGCTTCATCCACCCTCGTTAGGACGGTTCTGCTAGTGCAGATCGAATGCTTACGACCGGATCGCGCGGTAGCGGACGTCGGCCCGGGACGGGATTTCACTCGCATAGATGCGAATCTTCTGCACGATCCCGTCCACGTCCAGGCCGTACTTCGCATGAAGCAGACTGGGCGCGCCATGCGGAATGATGCGGTCCGGAACGGCGATGCGCAAGATGCTGGTGGAAATTTTCCGGTCATGAAGCAAAGCCGCGATGGAGGCTCCGAAGCCGCCGGCTTCCGTACCCTCTTCCGCAGTTACTAAAAACCGCTTCTCCGCCGCCAAAACCGAAAGCAACTCTTCGTCCAGGGGCTTCATGAAGCGGGCATTGATGACGGTGGCGTGGAGTCCTTCCGCATCAAGCTTGGCGGCGGCTTCCAGGCAAGGGTAGACCATGCTGCCCAGGGCTAAAATCGCAATGTCGTCTCCCTCGCGCAGAATTTCCGCTTTCCCGATTTCGAGCTTCTTGAACTCGGGATCGTAAGGGACGCCCAGACCATTGCCGCGTGGATAGCGCACGGCCGAAGGCCCGTCAATGCTGAGGGCCGTCGCCAACATGTTGCGCAGTTCGTTCTCATCCTTGGGCGCCATGACGACGATTCCCGGAACGGCGCCGAGATACGCAAGATCATAAAGGCCGTGGTGGGTTGGTCCGTCTGCGCCCACCAGCCCGGCGCGATCCAGGGCGAGCACCACGGGCAGCCGCATCAAACACAAGTCGTGAATCACCTGGTCATAGGCGCGTTGCAGGAAAGTGGAGTAGATGGCGGCCACCGGACGCATGCCTTCGCAAGCAAGACCTGCTGCGAAATCCACGGCGTGCTGCTCGGCAATACCCACGTCAAAGAATCGCTCTGGAAACTTTTTGGAGAACTCGTCCAGCCCCGTGCCCTCGCTCATGGCCGCAGTGATAGCGACGATGCGGGAGTCCTTTTCCGCAAGCTCGCACAGTGCTTTGCCGAATACGGCAGTGTAGCTCGGCGCCTTGGCCGGGGCCTTGTGAAAGGCCCCGGTGGAAATGTCAAACTGCGTGACCCCGTGAAATTTGACCGGAAGTTTTTCGGCGTGAGGGTAGCCCTTGCCTTTCTGCGTGACAACGTGCAGCAGGGTTGGGCCGGGGTTATCCTTGACCTTGCCAAGAACCATGAGCAGTTCTTCGATGCTGTGTCCATTGACCGGACCGACGTATTCAAACCCGAGCTCCTCAAACACCATTCCAGGAATCAACAGGGTTTTGGCCGTGTCCACCATGTCCTTCGAAAGCCGCAAAAGGCGCGGGCCAAGGCGCGGAACGGTTAAAATCATCTTCTCCACTTCCGAAGTCAGGCGGTGGTAGGCCTGGCCGTGAACAATGCGGTTGAGGTAACCTTCGATGGCTCCGACATTGGGGGAGATGGACATTTTGTTGTCGTTCAGAATGATCAGGACCTTTTTCTGAAGCGTTCCGAGATTATTAATGCCTTCCAAGGCGACTCCGCCGGTGAGTCCGGCGTCACCCACCACGGCGACGACGTGAAAACTCTCGCCTTTCAAGTCGCGCGCCGCCGCCATACCCAAAGCGCCCGAGATGGCGGTGCAAGCGTGAGCAACATTGAAGGTGTCGTAAGGGCTTTCGTCACGAACCGGAAAACCGGAAATGCCGCCATATTGCCGCAGGGTCGGGAAGCGGTCGCGGCGGCCGGTGATGATTTTGTGTCCGTAGGCCTGGTGGCCGACGTCCCAGACGATCTTATCCTTGGGTGCGTCGAAGGTGTAATGCAGAGCCAGTGTCAGCTCCACCACACCCAGGCTCGAAGCCAGGTGGCCGCCGACCGTTGAGACGACCGAGATCAGGTAATCCCGCAATTCCTCCGCGACCTTCGGCAGGTCCTCCCGAGCCACTCTCTTGAGATCGTTGGGGGAATCGATTCGCGTCAGATATTGATATTCCATCCTTCGTTCCTTTCAACATATCTCTTGCAGCTTATGCCACGCTTCACGCCAGCTTCGTTCAAAGATATCTTTTTGTGCGAAGCAAAAACATACTCTTGCAATGGCCCAAGAAAAGCCTAGCCCATGACTCCGGCGGCTGAGGCGTGCGTTGAGGAGAACCTGCCCTGCCCCGAATCGTCAAGAGTTTCGATCCACCAGATAGTGTGCGATCTCTTGAAGGCGCTGCGACCGGTCTCCGTATGCTTGCAGTGCACTACACGCTTCTGCCACCATCCCGGCTGCAAGTTCCTTGGACCGCTCCACCCCATACAACGCAGGATAAGTTGCCTTGTGTTGTGAGCTATCTTTTCCAACCGCTTTTCCCAAGGATTCCTTGGACCCCAACAAGTCGAGCAGATCGTCGGCAATTTGAAACGCCAGCCCCGCCTTTTCCCCATAGATAGTCACCGCGTTCAATCCGGCATCGTCTGCCCCGGCAAGGATCGCACCGCTGCGCACCGCCATACGGATGAGCGCTCCGGTCTTCGCCGTGTCGATGAAGTTGACGGTAGCAGGGTTAACCGGGCTTTCTACATTCTCCAGGTCGGCGACCTGTCCGGCTACCATTCCTGCTCGCGTGCCGATAGCGCGCGAAAGTTCATGGACCACCCGCAATCTTGCATTCGCATCGCAAGCCTCCGCGCCGGAAATGACTTCAAAGGCGAGTGTGAGCAGGGCGTCGCCGGCAAGAATGGCCATTGCTTCTCCGAAGGCTCGATGGCACGTTGGCTTGCCACGTCGAAGATCATCGTTATCCAGCGCAGGAAGGTCGTCATGGATCAGCGAATAAGTATGGATCAATTCCAGCGCACAGGCTGCCGGCAGAATCGCCGTGCCTTCGCCTCCAAAGAGTCTTCCGGCTTCAAGACACAGGATGGGACGAAGCCGCTTTCCTCCCGCCAACGTCGAATAGCGCATCGCCCGGTGAATCGACTCAGGATATTCTTCGCCGTCTGGCAACAGGCGTCCCAGTTCAGCGTCAACCCGGCCTCGTTCGGCCTCAAAATACGCCTCGAGCGGACCCCTGGACTGTGTTGCAGGAGCTCTCAAGAAGTCTCCGCGCCTTCCGGGTCAAACGGTTCCGCGGCCATGCCGCCAGCCCGTTTCTTCAGGATTTCGATGCGTCCCTCCGCTTCTTCAAGCTGCTTGTGGCAGATATTGGAAAGCTTCATTCCCTCCTCGTAGAGTTCCAGGGCTTTTTCGAGGGGAAGATCCGCTTGCTCTAGCTGGGAGACAATCGCATCTAACCGCTCCATGTTCTTTTCGAAGCTGTCGGCTTTGGCGCTTTTTGTGGGTTGGCTCATGTCTGGCAACCACTCCGTAAGGCGATCATAAAGCTAAAGGCCGCCCTTTGGCGGGGTTAAAACGGGGTCTTGCCCGTTTGCGCTCTGTTCACAAGCAATCCCCCCGCCGCTTGCGCCACTTCGAGGGCCAAAGCATAACGTCCAAAAGGCGCTGAGATCTGAATGCCCTGAACCATGCCTTTGATTTCCACCAGGAGTTCCTGGGCGATTTTCAGCCCTTCGGCGCGAGCCTGCTCGCCGGTGTCCGCTTTTCTCATGCGCTCAAGGATTTCTTGAGGTACGGACATACCGGGAACCTCGTTATTCAAGAATTCGGCATTGCGGAAGCTGGCGAGCGGCAAGATACCGGCAAGAATGGGAACAGGAATTGCTCCCGCCACCTCGATGCGTTTCAAGAACTGTTCGAGTTGTTTTGGGTCAAAAACCGGCTGCGTGATTGCGAAATTGGCGCCTGCGGCTACTTTGTATTCAAAGCGCCTGACCTCTTCATCCAGTTTTAGCGCCGCCGGATTGGCCCGCACGCCAATCAGGAAACCGGTAGGAGTTCCGAGGGGATTTCCGCCAATGTCCAGACCGCGGTTTAGATTGCTCAGGATGTTGACCAACCCGATGGAGTCCACATCCAGGACGGTGGTGGCGCCGGGAAAAACATTGAACTGGGATGGTTCACCCGTGACGGCAAGGATATTCTTGATGCCGAGAGCATACGCCCCCAGCAGGTCCGACTGAATGCTGAGGATGTTCCGTCCACGGCAGCTATAGTGGAGCAGCGACTCGATTCCGGCGCGCTCTTGCAGGATGGTGGCAAGCGTCTGGGCGCTCATTCGCGCCGTCGCGCCCTGCCCGTCCGGAACGTTCAACGTCGCCACGCCGTGCGATTCCAAAAAGCGCGCGCCCTCCAACTCACGCGTGGGGTCACAGCCCTTGGGTGGAATCATTTCCACCAAAATTGCGAATTCGCCGCGAGCCAATTTTTCCCCAAGCTGCGAACGCTTTTCGATGGGCGCCGGCTCATGGGTTGGAACCTCGCGCAGCGGCGCCTCCAGATGGACCCGCTTGCGGATGGGTTGCAAAGGCCGAACGGCCGACTTGAGGGCGCGGATGTGATCGGGAGTAGTCCCGCAACAGCCGCCAATCAGCCGGACGCCGTGATCGATGAAATGGCGGGCATATTCGGCCATGTAGTCGGGTGAGCAGAGGTAAATGCTGCGGCCATCCACGGTGCGCGGAAGTCCGGCGTTGGGCTGCGCGGAAAGCTTCTTGCTGGTGACCTTGTTCATCCGCTCGATGGTTTCGAGCATCCCGGCAGGTCCCATGCTGCAATTCAGGCCGATCACATGCGCCCCACAATCGTCCAGCGCGCGGGTAAACTCCTCGGGTCCGGCGCCAGTGGGCGTGTTACCGTCGTCTTCAACGGTCATTTGTACCACCACCGGGAGCTGGCTAACTTCGAGGGCGGCAAGCACTGCTTGGCGTGCCTCGCTCAGGTCGATCATGGTTTCGATGACGATGAGGTCAACCCCACCTTCAACCAGCGCCTCAATCTGTTCACGGAACTGGGCCCGCGCTTCCGCCATCGAAGTGGGGCCGAGTGGCTCCAGCGGAATGCCCAAAGGTCCAACTGATCCGGCTACATAAAGGCTCTCGCCGGCGATCTCCCGCGCCAGCTTGGCGGCGGCCAGGTTGATCTCCCGCACTTTGGAGGCCAGATCATATTTTTCGAGTCGCGCCCGCGTCGCTCCAAACGTATTAGTCTCAATGACTTCCGCTCCTGCCTTCATATATGCCAAGTGGACGTCCTTCACCAGTTGGGGCGCAGAGAGGTTGAGCTCATCGAAGCAGCGGCTGAAGGAGATGCCTTTCGAATAAAGCATCGTTCCCATGGCGCCGTCGCAGACGACAATCCGCCTATCAATTCTTTCCAGAAAAGGCTCACGCATGTTTATGACAGTTTAGCATGTTCCAGGATAATCTGGCCCAGGACGGGAAGGGGTAGTGGGTCAGTTTGCTGTAGCGGCGCTCGGCGCCTGCCCCACTGCAAAGCGGAGAGCGCTGGAAAATGTTGAGGATACAATTTCGGCGCTCCCTGTCAGGGCAAGCTCCGAGCGCCGCTACAACGTGATGAAAAAACTGAGGGGCCAGACCGCAGGAAGCGGAATGGCCCCTTTCGAAAAATCCGAGGTCTCGTGGACCTCAGCGGTCAGACAACCCCTATCAAGCTATCCCCAGTTGCTAGTGGCAATTCGGGAACTTGAAGGACCCCAACCGGGTGCTCCAGTTGAAGGTGCTGGTTGTCGTGTAGTATTCATCCGTATACCAGAACGTGCAATGGTCCTGGGAGTCAATCGCCGTGCTGGTGTAATCTCCCCAGCGATTGGCGGTGTCAATCTGCGAACCGGTGCCCGCAAACAGTTGGGCCTCGGTTTCCATGGTGTTCAGCGGATCAGTCGGCACGCGGCCCGTGTAATTGACCGACGGGAACATGCTTGAACTCGAGATGCTGTAGCCGAGCAACATGTCCCCCATATGGTCCTGAGCGATCGATCCCATCCAACGGTAGTTGCTGTCGGGCGCGAAGGTATCCTGCTGGAATACCGCCAGGTTGGTGGAGCCTTCCGGCGCCCGGAACTCATACCACCTCTCGCCAACTTGACCGGTGGGCGAGGTAACGGAGTGGCTCACCAACCAGGATTGGTGATCGGCCTCAGACACAGTCTTAGCCGGAGTCGGACTCACGAAGTTCGAGTAGGCCAGCCGGTACATCAGCCGGTCGCCGAGTGAATCAAGCACGTCTCCAACGCCCTTTTGCGGGACGCAGGCGCCAAAACCACCGCAGGCCAAGCCGAAGGTAGCCACTGTGAGGGGCATGGTTCCGCCGGTGCCGGTGAAGGTTGAGTCACCGGGAATGGCGAAATCCACGTGGAACAGATATTCATAAACGATATTTGAGTTGCTGGGGTTGCCGTTGTCAATGCTGCCCAGGTAGACTTCCGGCTCGCCGGTGGGTGGAGGAATACTGGAGTCGAGGTCAGCGGGCATGAAGCTATCGTCGAACACGCCCTGCTGGAAGCAGATTTGCAGTGCGCTGGAATCGCCCACCAACAACTTGGAGCGATCATAGGCGCAGGGACGCGCGCCCTGGAAGCCGTTGCCCCCGGGGCCGAAGTTGTTCTGGGTCTGGTAATAGGCGTCTGGCCAGACTCCCCACTTCGGGTAATCGGGGAAGCCAGGCTGTGAGTATTGATATTCGTAATATTGGCCCGTCGCATCGCTGGTTTTCGAGACGGCGATACAGGTGTAATACGGAGACGAAAACACGTTCTGCGCCAGGACCCACCGTTGAGCGATTTTGTCCCACTGTGCGATGATATCGCCATCGTTGTTTGCAGCGCATGGCCCACCCAGGCTCGACCAGAGCGTGTTGCCCTCGATCGGTCCCAGCTCAACGGCGCCGGTAGTCTTGTTAAATACAGCGTAGGATACGTTCACCCACTGCACCACCTGGGTGGTTCCGACCGCCAGGTTCACGTCGGGCGGAGCATCGGGAACCTGATAGTTCGGGAAGCCCGTGCCGACACCCAGCAGATTAAGGCCAAGCACAGCGCTGACCTTGGGCAGGATCAGCTTCTGGAGCGCGCCATCGACCACCCGGCCGCGGCCCACGCTTTCCATCAGGTGCGTCAGCTTCGGGTAAAGAACTGGTTCTGCCTGATGGAGGCCGTACTGGGGTTGGCTCTGCTGTTCTTTTACCAGCTCACGCAGCGGGCGTGAAATGGCAAAGGCAACTGCGTGATTGACCTCAGGGCCGCTGGACGCCCCTGGTGAGTTTTGTGCGGATACAGGATGGGTCTTCGTCATCATCACCACGCACAGCGCGAACACGGCGATGGCGAGCGAGAACCCCAGGACTTTCATTGTATTTTTCTTCATAGCCTCTTTAAGTTTCCTCCCTCTGACCCCGCCTGCTTTAACAGATAGCGGCGGCGTCGGACCAACATATGCGCGTCATTTCTATCACACCTGCTAGTGCCGTGCAAGCGCATAATTTTGTTGCACAGGCAGCCATTAGTTAGCAATTAATACACTAAAAATAGCGCGGTCCGTTGCTGTAGCGGCGCTCTGTGGTAAACTCGTGAATTAAAAACGGCCGCCACCGGGACCATGATGAGCATCGTTACGTCAGCTTTCGAGCCACCAGGCCGTGGCTTTGGCCCTGCCGTTACTCCACGCGCCTGCATCCCCGGTCCGTCTCCCTTTTGCGGGAGTGGAAACCGTGAAGCGTTGAAAGAGGGTCTTGGCGGCTCGGCTGATTGTTAAATTCGATGCAAGTACAAGTCTCTTTCATGAGGAACTCGGTGCGCAGAATTGAGCAACGGCAGGGTGTTCAATGGATTGGGTGGACGGTTGCATTGTGCAGCATCTTCGGATGGGCTGTTGCCGGTTGTTTTGGGCAGCGCACCGTCGTTCAAGATGCGGGCGCAGGCAAAAAGATGGAGCTTGTCTATGACGCCTCCGGGAACGTGGCCGAAACGAAAACTCTGAGCGCGGATGGCAAGCTGATGGAAAAAGTCCGGTATATCCGGCGTCCGGGTTTTTACGTGCCGCAACAAATCTCAACGGGGTATTGGCCAGACGGCAAATCCGTGCGCACCACCTCAGAAATGAATTACGATGCAAACACCAACTTCACCCGTGAAATCATTCGGGTTTATGACCAGTCCGGGAAACAAACCAAGGGAATCAAACTGACCCACGACCCGTTCACCGGAATTTATACTTGCTACCATTGGGATGTGAAGGCCGCAGCGTACCAGAGCAATAAATGCCCCTCGGGCGAAGGAACGTCCGAAGGTCCCGAACTGACCCAAGAGCTGACTTACGCAGAGGTGATGAGAAAGCTGGCGTTTGCGCGGCGAGCCCAAGCCGTAGAGCAAAAGGTTGAGCGCATGCAGCCAACGACTCCGGTAACGCCGCCCATCACGACAGAAAGCAGAGAAATCGACGTGATCCTTCCAGCCGTTCTCCGGCCGGGGGATCGAATTTCCGGAAGCGTTGTGGTGGACGCGGGCCATTACCGGGAGACGCCGGGCATCCAGATTGTCCCCATGCGGCTGCCTTTCGAGTCGAAAGGCGCCTCTGCGTCTCTGCGCGGTTGGACATTCGAGGCGGCGGGGTCAGGCCGTCAGTTGGCCAGCGGCCCCGTGACTTTTATTGTCCCGTCAGGAAAGTCCGGGTTCAATATTACTTTGCGGGAAGTGGGAAACCCAACTCATGCCGTCTCCCAGCGCGTTGCGGTTGCAAAGACCCGGCAAGATTCGAGACCGCAGCAACCCCGAAATTTTACGGCGGCTGCGATCTGTTTGAAGGGCAGCCTTTGCGCCGTCCGCGGCCCGCTCAGCGGAGACAGCACCAAAACGTTTGCGTCGTTCGGCAGCCGGCCCGCGCCCATCATGGCTGAAACCGCGGATACGGCTTACATCGGGATTCCCAGCAAAGTGCCGCCCGGCGAGGCTCACCTGATCGTTGCCGACGGCTTCTTGGTGGCAGCGATGCCCGTCGATGTCGCGGAGATCAGCTTTAATCCCGGCCAGCGCGAATTGAAAAAAGGCCAGTCGATGATTGTCTATTCGCAGCTCTCCGGGCCGGAGGAGATGCCGGACAACCAATGGCGCCCCGGAGTATTCCCGCCCAGCGTTAGCCCTGAAAAAGCTCACAATCTTATCCCTGGTCTCGAGTTACCCACGAAGCCACAAGAGGCAGCGATACTGCTGGTGATATGGAACTCCACTCCCGGCCCCATTTCTCTTCGTGGCTCAAAAAACCAGACCTTCACGTTCAAGCTGACGCCCCAATCCTTCGACCGGGGCGAGTTCAAATACAAGTTCGTGGCCGACGCCGTACAATCGGGCCGCTTTAAGCTGCAAGCATCCCTCCTGCCGTTTCTGGCGCCGGTTCGAGGCCAGCAGTTCAGCCTTCGGCCAGGCGCGAGGTAATGAGCACTGAACGCAACGATCTGTCTTGTAGCGCCGGCCTGCGACCCGCGTATTTCGCCGCTCCCTGTCAGGGCAAGCTCCGAGCGGCGCTACAGCGAATGACCGTCGCCGGCTTATTGCGGAGTGTTTAACGACGCTCAAGGAGATAGCCTTTCGACTCTTTCAGCGCATTTCTGAGCCCGCCATCCTGTCCCACAGGATGGCAATCACTATCCCCGCCTTGCAGCGGAATCATGAAGCCTGTACCACCACGGTCTTTGGGTTGCGGATGGAAGCGGAGCGAGCTTCCAGCTTTTCCGCATCCGCCACGCGGTGGGCCTGGCGGAGCAATTGAGCGTAAAGATCGAGGCACGCAGCGAGATTGGTCTGATGGGCCGGAGCTTTTTCCAGGATTTCCACGGCCTTCTGGAAGAGAATTTCTGCTTGCGCCATGTCTCTTTTTCTGCGGCACAAAAGCGCCAAGTTCTCAAGATCGGCGGCGATTTCAGGATGCTGAGACCCCAACGCCTTTTGGTCAATGGCTAACGCGCGCCGGTAGAGACTTTCAGCTTCGTCGAGCCGCCCTTGAGCTTCAAAAATGAGCGCCAAGTTGCTCAGGTCGGTCGCCACATCCGGGTTTTCCGGCCCCAAGGCCTTTTCATCGATTTCGAGAACACGCCGATAGAGCGGTTCGGCGTCCCCCAGTTTGCCATATTCATAGTAAAGCGTCGCCAGGTCGTTCAAGGTGCGCCCGATCAAAGAGTGTCGCGGCCCCAAGGCGTGCTCGCGGATGTCGAGAACCCGCTTATAGAGCTGCTCTGCGGTTGAAAAATCACCCTCCGCCTCGTGCAGCAGGGCCAAATTGTGAAGGTCTCTGGCCACTTCAGGGTGATTCGCTCCCAGGGTTTTCTCATCAATATCCAGCACGCGGCGGTAGAGGGACTCGGCATCCGAATAACGGCGCTGCGTGGCGTAGAGCTCCGCCAGGTTGTTCAGAATCGCCCCCACTTCAGGATGGTCCGGGCCGAGCGAACCTTCCTTGATGGCTAAGGACTTCTTATAGAGCGTTTCGGCTTCAGGGAATTTCTCCTGCGTGTAGCAAATGGTGGCCAGATTGTTAAGGCTGGTGGCCACATAGGGGTGCTCCGGTCCCCAAGCTTCCAGCCAAATGGACATGGCCCGCTCAAACAACGGCGCCGCCTCCCGGAATCGCCCCTGAGTTTTGTAAATCAGCCCCAGATTATTCAGCGTGGCGCCGATCGACGGATGATTGCGTCCGAGCGATGTCTCCTCAATGGTCAAGATACCCTGATAAAGCTGCTCCGCTTCCTGCAACTTCCCTTCTTGAATGTAACGGCTGGCAAGCTTCGCCAGATTCTGCGCGACTCTTGACCGCTCCAGCTCGGGTGAATCCGCCTGGATGGCCAGTGCCCGCTGGCCAGGCTGTGACGTATCCTTGCTGACGTTGGGCGCAGGCCCCCCAAACGTTTTAGCACCCGATTCCGGGTGCGCCGGTCTCACCTCCCCTGCCTCCATCCCGGCGCTGAGTGGAACCTCTCCAGTTCCGTAAGAACCCCTCCCACCACCACCGGCATGGTCCAGTCCGTCATCCCACCCTTTGCGCGTTACAGGCCCCTGATCTTCGCTCAAAGTAACCTCGGCAGCGGAGGAAGCTTCCAGGCTAATGTCAGCGAATGCGGGTGGCGCCAGTGGCGCGTTGAGTTCGACAGCGCTGGGTTGCTGGGCGGGCGTTGCAGGGTGGCTTGTGGCCGGCTCCGCCTCGGCTTGTCCTGATGGAGACGCCGCTTGGGCTGGCGCGGTCGTGCCTTTCTTCCCGGCGTTCCGGCCCAGACGCTGCTCGATTTGCGCGACGCGCTTTTGGGTTTGCGCAACTTGAGGATGATCACCGCCAAGAAGCTTGCGGCGGATAGCGATCGCCTGCGTCAGCAAGGGAAGAGCTTCATCCGGTTGTCCCTGAGCTTCCTTGATGGCAGCGAGATGGACAAGGTCGCTGGCGGTTTCGTGATGTTCGGTTCCGAGCTTCTTCTGGTCGATTTCAAGGGCGCGCCGGCCCAGCACCTCCGCGTCATTGAGCTTGCCCCGGGTAAGGCACAGCTCGGAGAGATTACTCAGGATTGTCGCCACTTCAGGATGGTTGGGGCCCAGGGCCGCTTCCTTGATCGCCAACGATTGGAGATACAACTTTTCCGCGCTCTCGTAGTTTTTCTGGATGTAGCAGATGGCGGCAAGATTATTCAACGCGGTGGCCACGGACGGATGGTCGGGGCCCAGCGCGTTCACCCAGATGGTCATGGCGCGCTGGAAAAGCGGCATGGCTTCCGCATACTTTCCCTGGGCCTTGTATATCAGGGCAAGATTATTAAGGCTGGCTGCAACCGTGGGATGTTCGCGGCCCAGCTCGTTTTCGCCGATTTCAATCGTGCGCCGGAACAAAGGCTCAGCGTCCGCCAGGCGATTCTGGGCAATGTAAAGCGCCGCCAGGTTATTGTGCGTTTCGGCAAGCTGGATGGAATTGGCGTCAGGAAGGGATTCGAGAATCTTGAGCGCCTTGAGCAATAGTTCTTCAGCTTCGGACAACCGGCTCTGCGCGCGGTAGACCTCGGAAAGCCCTTTCAAGATTGCAGCGAAATGAAAGCCCTGGCCTTCGAAGCCCTCGGCGTCTTCGATCGCCAGCTTGTACTCGTTCTCCGCATCCTGGTAACGCGCGGCTTCATAAGCCGTCCGTCCCGCGCGGGCGTGATCCTCCCAGCTCCCGTCATCAAACTGCGAGTCCGAGGCGGAGAAAAGTTCCGGGTTGTCTTTCTTGGGTTCGGTCATGACCTTCGACCCAAAGCTAACTCGATTATTGCACGGTGGAGCGAATTATCTCAACAAGCGGTAGCGGCGGGTAGTGTCTCAGTTTGCTGTAGCGGCGCTCTATGAGCGCCGAATTTTATTTATCAACACCTTCCGGCGCTCATAGAGCGCCGCTACAGCAAACTGAGACACCCCCCTTATGAGATTGGAACGAACCCAAAGTGGTAAAAGCACCGTGTTAGACCAAATCTGCAATAGCTCCAGCAGGCTTCGGTATGAATTTCTCAAGAAACCGCCCGAATTTTGCCCTAAATAATTGATAACACCAAAGATGATTGGCTTGGGTCCGTTTCTTTCTCCGGATTGGTATCCTTTTGATTGCATGGCTACTATATTCATTGGGTTCGTCTGGCATGACCAGCCTTCCTTGGCTTGCTGGATAGCTCCGCGAGCCCTGGGGTCCAATTCGGCCTGGATCCGGGCGAAGACGCGGCGAGTGTTCAGCGCAGCCCCTCGCTTCCCATCACCTGACCTCGTCCCGGTTGACCTTTTGTCGTTATACCGGTTCGTGGCGCCCCACAAAGGGCTTGGCGGGCCGGGGATTTGGCATCCGTCAAAGGCCGGCCGGGTTAGATTCCCAGCTTCCAGGGTGGGTTTTCCTAGGAGCGGCCCGGTACGTTGCAGTGCGACCGGGCTATCCACATGGATAGTCCCCTGCAGGCAGCCATCAATGCCAGGCAGGATCAGAACGGGTGACGGGCGTAATCGCATGGACGATCGATTCTCCTCGGAACAAGCGTAGCACCAGCGAGTGAGACAATGGAGACAGATGAGACGGATGAGACAAAAAATTTTCGGCCTTGATTTTCAAGGGTTTAAGAGCCCGGATGAAGGATCGGGTTGGAGCGGACGGCCGAATACTTGGGCGCAGTGAGCAACACAGGCGGCACGAGTGATATGGACCCCCGCCTGCGCGGGGGTGACATGACGGATCGTAGATATGCGAAGTTTCAGCGTGTCGGCGCCACCCGGGGAAGTTGAGACGTCAAAGCAAATTTTCGCCGATGTTACCAGGGAAGAGCCGCAGAGTTTCAAGGATCGGGAAACTCCGCGGTACAAGCTCGTAATTTCTTGTTTTTCTAACAAACATTTCTGGGTTCGCTCTCTGCAAGGCCTATAAACACAGGGTTTGCTAGGGTTGATCGTCTACTGGAACGGGTGGTGTTTCTTTAGCACGTTTTGGTTGCGGCTTTGCCGCGCGCGCTACGTGCTCTTGCCGGGTTTCTTCGCATGGCGGTCAAACTTTTTGACGCTGTTGGCGTCTGAGGAGGCTTTGAGCGATCGCCAGACTACGGTCGCGAAGTTTTTCCAGGAGCTTGACTTTTTCGGAAAAGGAAAGCTCCCGGAGCCGTTTACGCATTGCCCGTTTGCTCTCCAAGACTTGACGCATCCAATGGCTCATTCGCATTCTCCGTCATTCAAGGCTCAACACAGAGTTCACTGAGGCGCTCCGTGTTGAGGTTTTTAGGGCACGAAGGCTGGGCTCGGCATGACAGACGCGAAAACAGTATCATGCCTTACCTCGAAGGAATTTAACTCCAAACTGCTCCCATTTCTCAAGCAGTCCGTGCCGCTTGAGAATTGGGTCGAGTTTGTCCGCATCCAGAACTCCGCTTTCGTTTGCTGCCGGGCAGCGTTCCGGCTACGATAAAAGCGCCCCCACACATCGCCAGAGCCACAAATGCGCTGGTCCACTCGTTCGCGTTGTGTAGAGCGGCAACCACTCGGGGGGCATGTAGGAGCAAGACCCAGAGCAAAAACATGAGTCCCAATAGAGAGGCCAACAGGCTGACGTACCGGTTGACCATGATTGACACGGCGGCAGCGATAAAGCCCGCGCCAGTAAGGTAAACCCAGAACAGGTGAGCCGGAATCCAGGATGGCACGAGTCCTGCCACAAAGCGGGCGAACAGAAAGTGGTCCACGCCGAAAACCACCATTGAAATGGCGAAAAACGCGCGGCCAAGTTTAGCCGCGTTGTCACGGGCGTTGTCCCATCCCTGAAAACCGGGCTGTTCATCCGACAGGGTTCCCGCCAAGACCAACGCCACGCCGCACATGGCCAGAACCTCAAATGCACTCGTCCGCTTGTCCGCATCGCGCAAGTTAGCGGCTACCCGAGGCATATGAAGGAGCAAAAACAACAGAAGCATCATTGCTCCCAGCAGAGTTGCGGCCCACGGCGCTTTCTTCCCGAAAAGGATAGCTCCGCCCGTGGCAGTAAGGACAACTCCACTAAGACAAGCCCAGAGCGGTCTTCCAGGAAACCAGGGCGGCCCGATTCCTTTTAAGAAAACGGCATAAATGAAATGTTGGATTCCGAACGCCACGATGGCAATGGCAAAGAACCATCGCCCAAGCTTGGAGATCTTCTCCATGGTTTCACAATCCTGTTTTGAACGAGCGCGTGGCGCAGAGTTTCGCGGTTCAGAAACTCTGGGGCTGTTTGCTTCGATAGTACAAGCCGCAGACTTCCTGAACATCGGAAGTCTGCGCTACTTACTTCCATTTCCTTGCCCGCGGGTAACATACATCTGCACGACTTCGAATGCAATGAGCCGGCCCAGGCTTGTCCGCCAGGGATGACGTGGACCCCCGCCTACGTGGGGGTGACGTTAGAGTCCGGGGCAGCGGTTGAGGCGGTGAGCGTCCCCTTGGCGCAGGGCATGCTCCTTCAGCATGGCGAAGAAGATGGGGATCAGCAGCAGCACCGCGATGGAAGACGTCACCATGCCACCCACAATCGGCGCGGCGATGGGCTTCATTAGGTCCGAGCCGATGCCGCTTTCCCGGAGGATCGGCCTCAGGCTGCGCTTTCTAGTGAGGCACGCTGGCCAGGAACCTGGTCACGGCCTCGACATACGGCCGATGGCCCTCATTGAATCCCTCGCCGTGGCGATGGCCAGGAACAACAACGATCGCTTTCAGCGGGCTTGTCGAGAGGCCATAAAGCGTGCGTGCAATCGAAGGCGGCATTCGCTCGTCACCTTGAACAGCCACAAACAAAATGGGCCGGGGGTTAATGCGCCTAACCGCCTTGCGCAGGTCGAGGTCCGAGGGCTTGAAGTGCCCGCGCCACGCGATCCAGTGGATTACTTCGTCCGCGAGCGGAAAGGCCGGCAAGGGTGGGAACCACCACCATCGCCGCCTGAGGATATGCAGAAATAAGTAGTAATGATGCCGGATGACATCCGGGAGCGTCAGAAACGTGCTGTCCGAGATCACGGCGGCGACTTCGGGCGAATCGGCCGCCGCCATCAGCGCTGCCGCTGCACCCATCGAGACCCCCCAAAGTACCACGGGGCGCGCGGCATGTTCCTCGGTGAGCGCATAGTGGACGGCGGCTTCGACGTCCAATCGTTCCCGGTATCCGAGCGTTGTGATCTTGCCGCCACTCTCGCCTTGGTGCCGAAGGTCGAACAGCAGCCCGTTATAGCCAAGGTTGTGCGCAAACGCAGCCATCGGCAGCATCTCAATACGGGTACGGTTCAGCCCGTGACAATAGACAATCGTTCCCTTCGCATCACCTCTCGCTGGAACGTACCAGCCTCTGAGCAGAATGCCATCCGAAGACCTGAACTCCACGTCCCGGTAAGACATGCCATAAGACTGTGGTGTCTTACCGTCATTGGGATCGTGAAAGTGGTAACGGCTCGTGGTCGCGATGTTAGTCAGAAACCACGGGACATATCCATAAAAGAAGGCTACGAACAGGATCACGACGGCCAGAAGCACCCACTTCACGACTTTGCCGACCTTTGACATAATGGCCAAAGCCCTACCCTCCTTCTTCCGAGATTCCTCGTTTTGCCACCAACCGCCGCGATCTACCTTAATCACTTGACTTGCACATTAAAGGTCATCTTGCCTTTACCGGCCGGTCCGTCATATTTCAATACCGAGGACCACGTTCCTGCCATCCCGAGGTTCACATGCCCGCAATAACGGCCCACTCCGCTTTGGGATACTTTGGCTGCGGCGGGCATGCCTTCCATGCCGGCCATGGTAAAGGTGATGTAGACTTTGCCAGGATCCACTGATTCACCAGTGTGAACGTTTCTGAATTCAGCGCAAAAAGCATTTTCACCCGTCCCAAACTTACCGGAAGCGTTGGAAAGGGTTATGGACAGGTCTTTGGCACGCTGCGATTGGATGACCTTTCCGCCAGCGGAAGATTTTTCATTGCCTTCCATGCCGGCCATGTTCTGCTTGTCCTTCTTCATGTTGCCGCACATGGACATGCCATCACCCATCTGCATGCCTTGCATGCCTGTTTGCGAAGAGCTTTGTTGATCGGTAGAACTCGCTGACGTTGCCTTTGATCTTTTGCCGCAACCGGCCATTGCCGGGCTGGTGAAGGTTAACCCGCCGACAACCAAGACCGAGACGACCCAAATCAAGCGTTTTGCGATTTTCATGTTTGCTTCTCCTTCTTCGAGTTGAATTTAAAGTGCTTCGAGTTCGCTGTTTTCGCGATAATCTGAAAACCTTAGTCGTCAGTCTTAGCGCGCACCGTTAAACCCCGTTGGTTCGCCGCCTTTACTGCTCTCCCCTTCTTCGTGCAACGGCTGCAGCGTCCCATGCCGTAGAGCGCGCTCCTTCATGATGGTGAAGAACACCGGCACAAGGATCAGGACGTGAATTGTCGAGGTGACCATACCCCCGACGATCGGGGCCGCGATAGGTTTCATCAGGTCGGAACCTATCCCCGTTTCCCACAGGAGGGGCCCGAGGCTGGCAATCACGCAGGCCACGGTCATCAGCTTGGGACGCAAGCGTAACACCGCTCCTTCGATGACCGCGGCTTCGATGTCTTCATGCCGGAGCGGGACGCCGGACGCGAGACGCCGGTCCAGCGCTTCGTGGAGATAAATCACCATCACGACGCCCGTTTCGACGGCGATCCCAAACAAGTCAATGTAGCCCACCCACGTTGCGACACTAAAGAGATAGCCTAGCAACCATTGCAGGATAAGACCGCCCGTCATCGCATAGAAGGTGGGTAGGATGAGCACCACAGCTTCGGTCGCGGAGTTGAAGATCACGTAGAGCAACATGAAGATGACGAAAAACACGATGGGCACAATCAGCTCCAGCCGCTTTTTGGCGCGCAGCTCGAATTCGTACTCGCCTGACCATCGATACGTGTATCCCACCGGAAGCTTCAGCTTCTGCTGCAGCAACTGCGTCGACTGTTGCACAAAGCCCCCATAGTTCGAAGTGTTCAGGTTGATGTAGACATAAGCTGTGAGTTGAGCCTCTTCGTCGCGGATCGAGGCTGGTCCACGCGTGAAGGAAATCGTCGCTACTTCACCAATGGGAATCTGCGCTCCGGTGGGCGTGGCAATGACCACGCGCCGAAGCGCGCCCAGGTCACCGCGGAAGTCGCGGTTATAACGCACGTTGACCGGGAATCGCTCGCGCCCCTCGATGTTCACAGCGATATCTTCGCCACCGATGCCGGATTCGATTGCACGCTGGACGTCCGCGATGGTGAGTCCATAGCGCGCCGCTTCCGCGCGGTCCACTTTGATATTGACGTAAAAACCCTCAGAAACCCTTTCCGCGAAGGTTGAGGTGACCTCCGGCATTTGGGAAAGAATTTGTGAGATTCTCGCTCCGATCTCTTGGATTCCTTGCAGGCTTGGCCCCTGGACTTTCATCCCGACGGGCGTTTTAATTCCGGTCAGTTCCATATCCAGGCGGTTTTCAATGGGCATGGTCCAGGTATTGGTGAGGCCGGGAAATTGCAGCTTGGCGTCCATTTCGCGGACCAGCTTGTTGTAGGTCATGCCCTTCGGCCACTGATTGCGCGGCTTCAGCATGATCGTGGTGTCATACATGGATAGATCCGCGTTGTCGGTGGCGCTGTTGGAGCGGCCCACAGCGCCGAAGACGCTTGCGACTTCAGAAAAGGATTTGATAATCCGGTCCTGCTCCTGAAGTAATTGAGAAGCCTGGCCAATGGAAATACCTGGCAATGCCGTGGGCATATAGAGCGAAGATCCCTCAAACAGCGACGGCATAAACTGGCTGCCAATGCGGAAAGCCAGCGGGATGGTGAGGACGAGAAAGGCCAGGTTGACGACCACCGTGAGTACGCGATGCCGCAAACAGAATCGCAGGATGGGCAGATAAATCGCCTGAGTGAAGCGCGAAACAGGATTTTCCGATTCGGGACGGAGCTTTTTCCCCCGGATGAAAATCAGCATGAGCACGGGCACGAGCGTAATAGCGAGGATCGAGGAGGCTGAGATGGCCGCCGTCTTGGTCCAAGCCAAAGGGCTGAACATCCTGCCCTCTTGGGCCTGCAACAGGAAAACAGGCAGAAACGATACGATGATGATGACCAGCGAAAAAAACAGGGCTGGGCCTACTTGTTTGGCTGCATAGACCAGGATGCGGCGCCGTTCGGGTTCGGTCATCGGCCCCATCGGAGGCGGGGGAGGGACCGCTACGTTGCCGTGCGACGATGTCTCTTGGCCGCCAGCGCCCTTCCCCGGCGGATGGCCGTTTTGGACCGTGGCAAGAGAAGGCTGGCTGCGCTCGGCAAGGTGCCGGTATCCGTTTTCCACCATGACGATGGATGCATCCACCAGTACGCCGATGGCAAGGGCGAGGCCTCCGAGCGACATGATGTTGGAGCTTACGTGGAGGTAATACATCAGGATGAAGGATGCGATCACAGCGATGGGAAGGGTCAGGATGGGAATCATGGCCGAACGGAAGTGGAAGAGAAAAATGATGATCACCAGGCTGACGATGATCATTTCTTCCAGCAAATCACGCTCAAGGGTGTGAATGGAGTCTTGAATGAGACCCGAGCGATCGTATCCAGCTTTGATTTCAATGCCGGGCGGCAACGAGGCGCTAATTTCCGCGATTTTCTTCTTGATGCCGTTAATCACGTCGAGCGCGTTCATGCCATAGCGCATAACTACGATGCCGCCTACGGTTTCGCCCTCGCCGTTCCACTCCGCCACCCCTTCGCGAATGTCGGGGCCAAAAGAGACCGTGCCGAGGTCACTGACCAGCACCGGAACGCCGTTGGTCGTGGTGGATACAGGGATATTGTCAAGGTCCTGGAGGGAGTTGAAGTAGCCGAGGCCTCGTACCATATATTCAGCGCCGCCCAGATCGAGCACCCGGCCACCCACTTCGTTGGTGCTCTCGCGCACGCGGTCAATCACGCGGGAAAGCGGAATGTTGTAGGCGCGCAGTTTGTCAGGGTCAAGCTTTACCTGGTACTCGTGCACAAACCCGCCAATGGTGGCAATTTCTGCGACGCCGGGAACGGTTTCGAGCTGATAGCGCAGGTACCAGTCCTGAAGCGTGCGCAGGTCCGCGAGGCTGTATTTATGTGTATGATCCACCAGCGCGTACTCATACACCCACCCGGCGCCCGTGGCATCCGGCCCGATGACCGGGTGGACGTTGGGGGGCAGCACGCCCTGAATTTGCTGGAGATATTCCAAAACTCGCGACCGCGCCCAGTAAAGGTCGGTTCCATCCTGGAAAACCACAAAGACGTACGAGTCCGCGAACATGGTCTGGGCGCGCACCGCCTTGACGCGAGGCGCCGCCAGAAATGTGGTGACAAGAGGATAGGTGACTTGGTCTTCGATGATATCGGGGGGCTCGCCAGCCCAGCGCGTGTGAATGATAACCTCGACGTCCGAGATGTCCGGCAAGGCATCGAGCTGAATGTGTTGCATGGACCAAATCCCGGCGAGAACCAGCAAAAATGTCCCGGTAAACACCAGAAAGCGATTGCGCGCGCACCAGTCAATCCAGCGGTTGATCACGTTACATGCCTCCCCCGGCGTTGATTGTCATTGCCTTCATGGCGATCATTTGCCCGCCCTTTTGGGCGGCAATGCTGACCTGCCAGGTGCCTCCGCTGCCCAGATTGCCGGTCCCTTCGTACATGCCTCCGCCCTTGTCGGCGAGCGTCACCACGACGCGCATCGCGGACATGCCCATAGCGGGCATGGCAGGCATGAAAAGCGTCACTGCCACTTGGGCGCCTTCCACGGGCTTGCCGTCTGACCCGGTCAGCTTGGCGTGGAATGCGTTGTTTCCCTTGTGAGGAGGAGATGGACTTGTGGTGAATTCGATCGTAGCCCGTGCAGCCGAGGTGTTCATCGCTGCCGCAGCCCCGGCGCCCGGCGGGGGCGGCATGAATGAGCCAATCGCCGCCTGAAGCTGGCTTTCTGAATCAATCAGGAAATTGGCCGAAGTCACGATGTGCTCGCCAGCCTTCAACCCTTTCAGAACAATGAACTCGTCGCCCGCCTGTGGCCCGAGTTCGATACTCCGCGGTTCCAGATACCCGCCTCCATGATCGATGAAGACGATATTTTGAGTTCCCGTTTGGAAAACCCCCGAAGCGGGAATAGCCAGATGCTGCCCCAGGGGGATCTTCATCGCTACATTGACGAACATCCCCGGGGTCAGCTTCAAGCCGGGATTCGAAAACACCAGCCGCACCTTCACCGTGCGGGTGTTCATATCCACCTGCGGCCAGATGTAATCCACCCGTCCATGGAAATCGCGACCCGGATAGCTATCCACGGTGACGGAGGCGGGATCGCCCATTTTGATCTGCCCGATGTCGTTTTGAAAAACGTTGGCGTAGACCCACACCGTGGAAAGATTGGCAATGGCATAGAGCCTGGTTTCCGGCTGCGCGTACATGTGGGGCAAGGCGTTACGCTCCGTGATGAAGCCTGAGACAGGCGAATCAATTTCGAGTTCATTGCGTACCTGACCAGTGGTTTCGAGGCGCGAAACCTCGCGGGCCGGGATTTGCCACTGTTTGAGGCGTTCCGCGGCCGCGCCGAGGAGCGAGCCGGCCCCTGAAGCCACGCCGGGCACGGTGCTCGCGGCCAGCAGATTCCTGTTCTGCTTCGCAATCAGATATTCCTGCTCAGTGGTGACTAGATCGGGGCTGTAAACAGTGAGAAGCGGCTGGCCTTTGCGGATGTACTGATATGTGTAATTCGCAAACACCTCCTGGATCCAACCGGCGAAGCGAAGCTGCACGTAAGAGAGGAGCTGCTCGTCCACATCCACGTTGCCGACGGTTCGAATTTCATTTGAGACTCCCTCTTCTTTCACCACGCCGGTTTTGACGCCGATCGTTTGCAATCGCTGTGGGGTAAGCTGGACCGCCGCGAGAGGCGTTTCCGCAGGGGTAGCCGCCGTGGAGTTCTTTCCCCCATTCACGGCTCCGGGCGCTGAGGCAGCCGTGCCCGGCGACTGCGGCTTGGCCGCCTTCGCGCGCGCGCGGCCGTAAGTTCGCCATCCCACATAACCCAGTCCGGCGGCAAATAAAATGGCTACAATGAACGTAATCACGAACGCATTGCGATAGTTTCTCATGCACACCTCCCCGATGTTTCACTCGGATTTGCCAGTTTGTGACAAATCCGGAAGCAACTTACTTAGTGGTTGCGATTGCCGATGGTCAGCGACTACGGCATTGGCTGCTTGTTCCCACCGCACTTCATGTGTTTCATGCCGCCCTGCATATTCATCATCTTCATGCACTTGTTCATGTTTTCGCTCAGACTCTTCGTCTGCTCTTGCATTTCATCCAGGTCAGCGCGTACTTTGGCAGGATCGTTGGCGTCTTCTCTTAGTTTTGACATCATTTGTGACATTCGATCCATGGCCGCAGTTCCCGCCTGGCAGTGTTGCCGGGACTGTTTCATCATCTTGCCCATCGACATCGTGCTGGAGTTGTTGCCGCTTTGCGCGGCTTCCTGGCCCATGGTGGGTGTTGCCTGCCGGCTTAGCACCAGAGCGGTGAGGAACAGCGCGAATCCTGCCACTAGCAACTTCACAACCTTCATTCTTGGTCTCATGTTTTACCCTCCTTGGTTAAGTACATTGAAAAGTAGTTGTAGATAGCCACCCACACTCAGGTGACCAACGCCTCGTCTGGAGTTCCTCGTTTTGGGAGCGCCACACTACGCCCCTGAGATAAGTGTCCACCCCTGATCGCGGTCAGGGCCACTCGGGACGGGCTCCTACTGGAGCTTTTCGACCTCCGTCGCCACGAATGCCATGCCCGACGCGGGAATCTGGACGCCATTAATGGTCTGAGCATTCGGCATGTAAAACAGCAGGCCCTTATTGAGCAACATCGGTTGTGAACTCATTCCGGAGAGCCCCGTGAATCCAGTGAACTCCGTTTGACCGAACGTCAGTGTCGTGAGCTGCTGCCCTCCGAACATCGCTGAGCACGGCATCATGCTGAAGCCGCCGGTCTTGCCATCGGAGCCGGCGGTAATGAGGCTCGAGAAGTTTCCAGGCGTCGATTGCATCATCAGAACCACGGACTGGGCGTTCAGACCCGAGGCGCCTCCCATCATCCCGCCGCCCATCTGCATTTGGCCGTTGACCGCCACGTTCTGACCGGCTCCCATGCTCATTGGGCCGAAGGTAAGATTCGCCAGGTTCGCGCCGCTGGCACTGATGCCAAACTGCGTCGAGGAGGTAACGTTGACCACGGGTGTCGACTGCATGGGCATCATGCTCTGCATGCCGGGATATTCTCCGCGGACGGCCATGGTGAACTGAGTGGTGTTGCCGCTGGCATCTCGGGTGGCGGACATGACCGTCCCCACAAAGGCTCCCATCATTTGCTGCAGGTTCGTAATCTCTTCCACGTCGACGGTCTTGGCAACGAGGTTCCCGTTGCTGTCCACGTCCGTGTTTACTTCCACAAACGTACCTGCGGCGAGCGCGCTGAGGCCGTTGGCCCCCTGGAATGCCGTGTTTCCGGTAACATTGATCGTAAAGGTTCTTCCCATCATTCCCTGGTCGAGCACGAAGCTACCTGTAAACGAGGAACTGTTGCTGACCGTCGTGACGGACTGGACGATCCCGTGCAGATCGTCAATCTCGGCCATCATGCTTCCCACACCCGCTCCCACCGGACTGGCGTGAAACACCGGCGAAACAACGCCCGTGATGGCCCCGGCAGGGTTGGTCTGAACAGAATTCAGCAGGTTGAAATCGATCTGCAGTCCTGCCGTGCTGTTGGCAGCAACCTGCAGCGGTGGACTGATGTCAACCGTGACTGTCGAGGAGGTAAGCGTTGCATTCACGGGACTGACTCCCATGCCGGACTGCGATGCGTTCAGCACCCCCATCTGCGGGTTTGCCAGGATGATGGTCATCTGGGAATAGGTTCCAGGCGGGACATTCGACAGGTTCAGCATGGTCACGAATCCCATGAGCGAAGCGAAATCCACGGTGACGGATTCGTTCGAAGAGAGAATGGAGACCGGAGGACCGCCGGACTGCGGCGTCAGGGTGATTCCTGTGACAGTTACTTCGAACGACACGACGTTGCAGGCGGGAGCATCGCCGCCGAAAACCGCGACCGACGCACCGGCGGCTTGAGGTGTTGATGAGGTCGTGCTCGACATTCGCGAACCTCCGCCACAGGCTTCGGCGACAAGCACAGACAGACACAGCATTGCAAACAGGGCAAGACTCCGTTGGCTCATGATTCTCCTCCTAAGCATCGATGGATGCGCACTATCACTGAGAGCCTCACCCGGCACACGCCGCCGGCAGCGGGGTGGCACGAAGCTCTCCCGGCTTGAGCAATAACCGCCTCCGAGTGGGTTGAACCCAGGGCGTTTCATCAGTGCAAAGTTACCCCCGTGAGCTGTTCCAACCGCGCCAGTGCCGTCTCGTGGTCAGCCAGTGTGCTCCAGTACTCGATGTCCAGGTTGAGCACATCCAGAAACGAATCAAGCAGGGTCTGGAAGTCTTCATGACCGGTCTGATAGGCCGCCAGTCCGGCATCAAATGTGGCTGTAGCCTGGGGAATCAGTCCTTCGCGGTAAATCTTCAGAAGGCGTGCTCCCGTCTCCGCCTTCACAAACTGGTCTTGGACTTCGAAATAGGTTTGCTGAACCTGGGCTTCGTATTCATGGCGCGAGCTGTTCAGCTCCTCAACAGCCTGAGCCAGCTCAGGCCGTTGCCTGCGGCTCCGCCAGATGGGAAGCTTCACGCCGAAGGTGAGCACGTAGTAATCCGGAAATTGCGGCCCGGTGTGCTGCCACATGTACTGAACGTTGAAATCGGGATAAAAATCCTTGCGGGCAAGTTCTACTTGCAGGCTCTGGCCTCGTACAATCTGCTGTTCCGTGAGGACGTCGCCATTCTGAGTCCTGACCAGAGACAGCAATTCGTCTGAAGTATAGGGAAGCGCTGTCTCCGTCATCTCTTCAGTCGTGATATCGGGTGAGTCCGGAGGCTGGTTGAGGATCTGCTTCAATTGAGCTTCAAGTGTTCCAATTTCCTGGCGTTGAATCTCCAGCTCCTGCAAGATTTTCGTCTGCTGCAACTGTGCCTTGAGTACATCCTGTTGATTGCCCTGACCCACTCGGTAACGAGCTTCGGCAATCTTTTCGATCTGTGCGATTAATTTCTCGTCGCGCTGGAGAATCCCCACGGTCTTCTGAATGTAAGCAAGACGAAAGTAGGTGGCCCTCAATTGCTCAACCACCGAACGCCGGACGGCCTCAACCTGGTCGCGGCGAGCCGCTGCGCCTCTCTGGGCCGCTTCGCCCCGCAAACGCAACTTTCCGGGATAGGGAATGTCTTGAGAGATGCCAAAGCCGACAAAGGCCATACTGTTGTTGGTGAATCCGGCGAAAGGTCTTGGACTGCCCGCGCTGAACTGCTGCACCGTCACTTCGGGGTCCGGCAAGGTGGAAACCTGGGAGGGGACTTGAGTGGCCGCCTGCCAACTCCGCCGCGCGGCAAGAATGCGGGGATTGTGCGCCAGAGCTTCTTTTACCAGACCGATGAGTGGTATTGCCGGAGCAGAACCGCCGGACGCCCCTTCCGGGGCTGTGCCCCAAGGATCAACACGCAATGGCGCGGCGAGCGTCTGCCTCAAACCAGGATTGTTTTGAGCGGCAAGAGGCAGGCAGAGGACAATCACCGGGGTCATGACTCGAACGGCAAGCATGACCGTGCTCCCGAGGATTGCGAGCCGGCTGAAGAGTTTAATAAAGCTGCCTAGCGCACCAATTCCAAACGCCGGGCAAGAAGATGTATGGTTTTTTGCCCTGTGATCGGGTGAATTCATCGTCTGTCACCTCCTTTTCCAATGCCAAGCTGAAGGCGCCGGGCATAAACCCGGTCCCAGACGCAGTCAAAAAGCTGGCGGGACATCGGTTGCTTCAGATTAAAGTCGTATATCTCCCGGAAACCGGCAACACGGAAATGATACGGGTCAGGCTTGGCAATCGTTTGGATGTCTGCCCACCGCCAACTTCGGCTGTCCCCGTCGCTGGCGGTGACATAGTCAATGCCGGTATCCAGGAATCGCAGCACACCATTGGTGCCGGCCCCTCGCCTGGAATGGCGCGCGGCGAGTGAAGCAAACGCTGCAGCGCGAGCCAGCGGGTCCGCATTGCGCGAGGGTTTGTCCACGCTCTCCGATAGGCGGGCGGCAACGCCGGGCGGCATTGCCTCTTTCAAATCGAAACGGAAGCTCTGTGTTCCCGGAAGCCGCCAGTGGCGATTGGTATAACCGGTAATCACCATTCGGTTTGGCGCGACATAAAAGGTCTGAATTTCTTCGTATCGCCAGGCCAGCGAGTCTCCTCGATCTGCGTGGAACCGGATTCCACTCCGGTCAATGAAGATTGTTCCCGGCGTGGAGCGAACTCGATGACTCCATCGGGCTGGAGTTTTCCATTCAACCGCGGCTGGCCTTGGCCGCGGCGAGGCGCTGGCGCGGCCTGCTGCACACAGAGCAAATCCCGGATAAAGAGCCGCCAAAATTAGAACGACAAAACCCCAAGACCGGAGTAAGCCAGGGCTCGAATTGGTAAGCATCGAAACCTCCTAAGCTATTTCATGTTGGGAGTCCGCTGCCGGCGTAGGCGGGACCTAACCCTCGATTCGTGCCTTGAATTCAAGTTGAACAGGAATTCGAGGACGGTCTGCGGACCAGCGGTCAACAGGGCACAGTGCCTTGCCGCCGGACTCACGGAGTTCGGATGTACGGGATTGGTAGGGAGGGCCTAAATCCTGAAAACACTTTGAATTACAAAGAGTGGTAAAGGGGGAGGGTGGTGATTCCGATCCACGATCGAATTATTGGTGCATTCCGTTAAAACCGGTGAAGCATGCGCCAAAACGACAATATTGCAAAGCTGAGTCAAGGCGCACCGGCCGTCCACCGGAGCCTGGGGCAACGTGAGCAAAGGCGAGCCGGCAAGGGAAGAGGGATGTTGGCAGCAATCCCACTGGCCTTCGGATTGATGGGCGCGGCAGGTGTTGCCCATCGCCTGGCAGCAGCTCATAGCCATCGGAGGACTGAGGGCTGGCATGGCACACTCCAGGGCCGGGCGCAAAAGCACCAGCGTCAGGGCCATCACCGTGGATCGAGCCAGCAAACGCATGAGAAAATCACCCATTCAGAGTCTACGCGCGGTTTATTCCCTTCGTCAAGCGTAAGTCTATCCCACGCCTGATTTCCGGCGCAGCGATTCCCGTCACACCCCCGGAAAAGAATATTTATACTTATAATGCATAATTATGCTACGATAGCTTGAATTTGGACGGAGCGGTGGAAGGATGCGGGGCATTCTGGAAAATCTGGTTGCAAGAAAGATCGACGGCGGGCGCACGAGCCGGCCACTGCACGTTGCGGTGGTAGGCGCGACGGGCTACGCGGGCAGGGAGTTGATCCTCTGGTTGGCCCGGCATCCGTGGGCACGAGTAACGAAACTAATGTCATCCGGCCGCCAAGGTCCGGGCAGCTTTCCAATTGAGCAGAGCCATCCCCTGCTTCGCGGATTGAATCTGCCTGCCTGCACGGATTTGCGCCTTCAAGACCTCGAACTCGGCGAAGTCGAGATAGCTTTTCTATCGATTCCGCACGAGGCGTCAATGGATGTCGCGCCGAAGCTGCTGGAAAAGGGAATCCGGGTCATTGATTTAAGCGGCGCTTTTCGCTTGAAAGACTTGCCTTCCTACCCCCGCTGGTACGGCTTTGAGCATCGAGCTGTAGAGGCACTGAATCAGGCAGTATATGGTTTGCCGGAGTTGAATGCAGACGCGGTCCGCTCCGCGCGCCTCGTGGCGAATCCGGGCTGCTATCCCACCTCAATGATCCTGCCTTTGTCGCCGTTGCTCGAAGCAGGCTGGGTAGACGATGCGGCGGGGATCGTTTGCGATTCGGTGTCGGGAGCGAGCGGCGCCGGCCGGTCTCTCCGTGACGACCTGCTCTTCGAAGAGGTCAATGAAGATTGCCACGCCTATGGATTTTTTGGCCATCGGCATTTTCCCGAGATGCTCGAAGCCTTGAATCTGGGTGAACACCTGTTGACGTTTGTGCCCCATCTGGCGCCGCTTTCACGAGGCATCCTGAGCACGATCCATGTCCGGCTCATCCGGCGGTTGAAGACCGCCGACGTCGAGAACCTCTTCAAAAAGCGCTATGGCGAGAGTGGGCTGGTGCGGATTTACCGGGACGGCAACGTGCCAGGCTTGCGAGCCGTGGCACACACGCCTTTCGCGGATATGGGCTTCGTGCTGGACGAGCCCACCGGCCGCTTGGTGATTGTCTCTGCGATCGACAATCTTGGCAAGGGCGCAGCAACCCAGGCTATCCAGAACATGAATTTGATGATGGGTTACGAGGAGACTGCGGGACTCCGTTGAGAATGGTAATCAAAATCGGAGGCAGCATCGCGGAGTCGTCCGATGCCCGCAAGAGCCTCGCCGGACAGGTCGCAAAGCTTTGCCGCTCCGGCCATGAGGTGGTGGTCGTGCATGGTGGCGGCAAGTTGCTCAGTCAGACCCTGGAACGTCTGGGCTTGGACGTGGATTTCCACAATGGACTGCGCGTCACAAATCGAGAGACTCGCGACGTGGCGCTGATGGTGCTCGCCGGTATTGCTAACAAACAGTGGGTTGCGGCATTTCAGGCCCAGAGGCAGGCGGCGGTTGGGATCTGTGGCGGAGACGCTGGCTTGGTGCGCGTTCGCCAAGTTACAGGATCCCGCAAGGGTGGTGGAAAGTCGCTGGGATTCGTGGGGAGGCCGGTAAAGGTGGACACCTCCTTTCTCCAACTGGCCTTTCGCGAGCGCCTGTTACCGGTGGTTGCAAGTGTGGGGTTGGGGCCTGGCGGCGAATACTACAATGTCAACGCCGATGACTTTGCTGCGGCACTGGCGAAGGCGTTGCATGCGGAAAGGTTGTTTTTCCTTACCGATTCCGGAGGCGTGCTCGACCGGCAGAAGCAGCTTCTGCCTATTTTGAAAGTCAAGGATATTCCGCGCTTGATTCAGGAGGGTACGGTGCGCGACGGCATGATTCCCAAGCTTCTCTCCTGTGTTCGGATATTGGCTGGAGAGGTTGGTGAGATCGACATTCTTTCGCCTGCCATCCCCGGCGGCTTACTGCGCATTGTGGAAGGGCAGAAGTTAGTGGCGAAGAATTTAATGGGCACACGAGTGGTGAAAGATTAATGAATTACGAGCAGATTGCAAAGCTTGAAAAAAAGGTTTTGGTCCCGACCTACGATCGGCTGCCGCTTCTCGCTGTCAGCGGCGAGGGATGTTACCTGATCGACGCCCGCGGGCGGAAGTATTTGGATTTTCTCGGCGGACTCGCGGTGAACTCCCTGGGTTATGCCCATCCAGAGCTGATGGCCGTGCTGCACGATGAGTCTCAAACCTTATTGCACGTTTCAAACTTGATCTATCACCCCTACCAAGGGCTGGTGGCGGAGAAGTTGGTTCAATGGTCCGGCCTGGACCGCGTGTTCTTCGGAAACTCGGGAACGGAAGTGACAGAGGGCGCCATTAAGCTGGCCCGCGCTTACGCTCGCAAGCGCCACCACGAAGGGCGCCATGAAATTCTCGCAGTGGAGAATTCGTTCCACGGCCGCACCTTGGGCGCGCTGGCCGCAACCTGGCCGGAAAAATACCGGAAGCCTTTCGAGCCTCTCACCCCTGGGGTCCGCTTTGTGCGCCTGAATGACGTTCAGCATCTGCGCGCATGTTTTACCCCTCAAGTCGCCGGACTGCTGGTGGAAACAATCCAGGGCGAAGGCGGCATCGTAAAGATCAGCGAAGAATTCCTGAAGACAGCAGAATCCTTGGCGCGCGGGCACGATGCCCTGCTGATCTCGGATGAAATCCAATGCGGGCTGGGCCGCACTGGAAGGTTCTTTGCCTATCAGAAGTTTGGCCTGAAACCGGACGTGGTTTTGGTCGCCAAACCTTTGGGCGGTGGTCTGCCCCTCGCGGCCTTTATCACCAGGGAAGAAGTGGCACAGGCCTTTTCACCCGGAATGCACGGCACCACTTTTGGCGGCGGTCCGCTACAGTGCCGGTTGGCGCTGAAGGTTTTGGAGATCATTGAGCGTCCCGGCTTTCTCGATAACGTCCGCGAGACCGGAGCCTATTTTCACAGCCGGCTGCAATCGTTGGAGCAAGAGTTTCCGGCCCTGATCCGCGAGGTAAGGGGTGAAGGCCTGATGATGGCTGTTGAGCTGACAGGACCCGGCAAAAGCATTGTCGAACAAGGACTTGAAGCGGGCGTCATTATGAATTGTACTCAGGAGAAGGTCCTGCGCTTTCTTCCTCCTCTGACGATCGAAAGGCGGCACGTCGACCAATTGATTGCCGTTTTGCATGGCATCTTGGCGGGATTTTTAACCCACACTCCTCAGGAGGTACACGCATGACACCGGCGATGGCTCACCTTGAAGTTCCGGAAAAGTTGAGCGTTTCAGACCTGATTGCCGAGCGGGATCTTTCCCGCCAAGACCTGGACTTGGTCTTCAACCTGGCTGCTCGAGTCAAGATCTCACCGGCGTCCTACGCGCGGGCTCTTCAAGGAAAGCAACTCGCTCTGCTTTTTGAAAAGCCTTCGCTTCGCACCCGTGTCACTTTCGAGGTGGGCATGACCAGCATGGGTGGATTTACCGTCATCCTGGATCATTCCAAACCGCGTCTGGGCGAGCGGGAAAGCGTGCGCGACGTGGCACGCAACCTGGAACGCTGGGTGCATGGTATCGTGGCCCGTACCTATGCCCAGCAAACCGTTGAGGAGCTCGCGGACTACGCTTCTGTCCCGGTTATCAATGGCCTCACGGACCTGTTCCATCCCTGCCAGGCTCTTGCGGATTTCTTCACTCTTGAGGAAAAATTTGGCAAATTGCGCGGCCTCGAAATGGCGTTTATCGGTGACGGCAACAACATGGCCCATTCGCTGATGATGGTGGCCGCAAAACTGGGGGTTTCCATCCGTATTGCCACTCCGCGTGGATACGAACCTCGCGAGGAAATTTTCCGCGAAGCAAAGCGTTGCGCTGCGAAAGCAGGCGCAAAAATCCGCCTCCTGTACGATCCCCTCGAAGCAGTTTCCGGCGCCCATGCGGTGTATACGGACGTATGGACCAGTATGGGCCAGGAGCACTCCGCGCATCTCCGGTCTCAGGTTTTTGCGCCCTTCCGGGTCACAGAAACCCTTATGGCGGAGGCGGACCCGGATGCCGTCTTCATGCACTGCCTTCCGGCTCATCGCGGTGAAGAAGTGACGGAAGCCGTGATTGACTCACCCCGTTCTGTTATCTTCGACCAGGCGGAGAACCGCCTGCACGTACAAAAGGCCATTTTGCTACTATTATTGCAGGGAGCGGCCGAGTAGCGGTTTCTAGAGCTCTCCCGATCGGGATTTTTTTGGCCGGATGGATCGGTCTTTAGGTATGCTCTTCCAGGCCGGTTTTCACAAGCCCGGTTCTGCCTGCAATTTATCAGGAGTCCTCCGTGACCATTCGAAAGGCTCAACTTCGCGACGTGTCTGCAATCTTTGAAATGATCAGCCACTACGCGGCGGAAAAGATCATGCTGGCCCGTCCCGTGGCGGACCTCTATGAAGCCATTCGCGAGTTTTCCGTGGCGGTGGATGAGGATGAAGTCGTCGGTTGCGGCGCGCTGAAGCTCTACAGCCCAGAACTTGCGGAAGTCCGTTCGCTCTGCGTGGCGCCCGGCATTCAAAAGAAGGGCGTGGGCCGCGGCCTGATGGAACGCCTGCTCGATGAATCCGGGCAATTCGGCCTGAAAACGGTCTTTGCGCTTACACTCGCCCCGGATTTCTTTCTGAAGTGCGGCTTCCGCGAGGCTGTTCGCGAGCGATTTCCCATGAAGATCTGGCGTGATTGCCTTCGCTGTGAACGGTACTTCCGCTGCAACGAAAAAACCGTTTCCCTGGATCTTGCGGACCGCGTGCGGTTCCTCAACGAGAAGAAAGAGAACGCAGCCGAAGTGTCTGTTTAGTGCAAGGCGCACAGCCTGTCTGGAAAGTTTGCTTACCGTCACGTCGCCAAATGCTGCCCATGAGCCTGCGGTTCGCTTTTCGCTCAGTTCAAGGACACCCCATGAAAGTCCTCTCGTTCCAGTAGGCTCCTTCATTTTTGACCTCATCCCAGATTCACGGTATACCTGGAGTGGACGGCGCGAATGTATGTCTGGGGCTGATGAAAACTGCTCATAGTGAGGATCCGGGTTATAGCTGCTTGGATTCTTTGGAGAGTCCAAATTTCGCGCCACCGTTAGGACTTCTGAGGAATCGAACAATTGGAATGGAGAACGTGCCGGTGCGCTCTTGAGCGCCTCGGCGCTTGCCGGGTATTCTTGCTGGACAAAGTTAAGGTAACGGCTTCCATGCACCGGCGAATTCTGGCTATCGATTTTGGTCTCCGGCGTATCGGCCTGGCGGTATCGGATGCGCTCGGCCTCACCGCTCAGGGGTTACAGACTCTGGAGCGCAGCCGCATCCAAAGCGATCTGGAACGGATCGGCGATCTGATCGCGGAGTACTCGGTTGCGCTCGTCATTGTGGGCCATCCGCTGAGCAAGAGCGGGAATGAGACTTCCATGTCCACTCATGTGGCCGCGTTCGCGGAAAAATTGCGCAAGTATCTTGCGGTCGAAGTTCTGCTTTGGGATGAGCGCCTGACCAGCTCGGAAGCGAATCGCATCCTCCGCGACTCGGGCCTGGGAATTGAAAAACGGCGCAAGGCCGTGGACAGAATGGCGGCCACGCTGCTTCTTCAAGGCTATCTCGACAGGCAATCGTTTGAGCGGGACCACAACGCCGGACGGTCCATCGGGTAAGAGACAAGTGAGAAAACTCCTGGCTTGGATTTTTGTTTTGGCGGTCTTGGGCTCGGGCGGCTGGCTGGCCTGGGAGCTTGAACGGCCTTATCAAGCCTATTCGGGAAGTCAGATCGTATTGATTCCGCCTGGTTCCGGCGCGCTGGAAATTGCCCAAACACTGGTGGATCGCGGTGTTCTCGCCTACCAAGCTCCACTTCTGGCACGATATTGGCTCGGTAGGCAGCGCGGCAGAACGCTGAAGGCGGGAGAATACCAGTTTGATCAACCCATGAGCCCGTCCGATGTTTATTGGAAGCTCGCGCGCGGCGACGTTTATCTCCATTCCGTCGTGATTCCCGAGGGTTCGGACCGGTATGACATGGCTCGCATTTTCTCGGCAGAACTTGGTGTGAATCCCCAAGATTTCCTTGCCACCACAGCGCGACCGGACCCGGTTCGCAATCTTGATCCGCAGGCTCCGAGCCTGGAAGGCTATCTTTTTCCAGACACCTACCTTTTGCCGCGCGGCGCGCCCGTCCGCCAGATTGTCCGCACCATGCTGGCCCGGTTTCACCAGGTGGCCCGGCAGAAACTGCAGATCAGCCTGGACCCTCCACCGTCCAACTTCCATGACATCATGACACTCGCTTCGCTGGTGGAAAAGGAAACACCCAATCCCGGCGAGCGGCCCATGATTGCGGGCGTCTTCATCCGCCGCCTCGAAAGAGACATGCCGTTGCAATGTGATCCCACCGTGATCTATGCGCTGCGCCTCATCCAGGGATTTTCGAAACTCCCTTCGGGCGAGCCCTCGCACGATGACCTTTCCGTGGATTCGCCCTTTAACACCTATGCCCATGCCGGTTTGCCTCCGGGACCGATTTGCAGCCCAGGCGAGGCGTCCATTCAGGCAGCCCTCCATCCAGCGGCCGGCGATTCGCTCTTTTTCGTCAGCAACAACCACGGCGGCCATTACTTTTCGAACACACTCGCCGGGCACAATCGCAACGTCACTCGCTACCGTCTGGAGCTTAAGGGAAATGCTGAGGATCAAGCCTTATCCCCGCCCGCCACCGCTCTGGCTAAGAAACGCAACCTTAGTAAATCAAAAAGGCGGTAGTGGGTCAGTTTGCTGTAGCGGCGGTCTCTGACCGCCGGAAGGTGTTGATAAATAAAATTCGGCGGTCAGAGACCGCCGCTACAGCCGCCAAAACGTACCACTACCAAAAAGGCACCGGGTCCAGAAACATAGTGGAACACCGCAAGAGTAAGAAACAATCCATCCTGGATGCTGCTCAGTCGCTGGGAATCGCCAAGGTGGGCGAGTCAGAAATTCGCCGCATTCAGGCCTATCTCGTCCGGCAATTGGGTCCGGCTGCTAAGCCTTCTTCATCCTATATTGTCAACACACTGCGCGAATTCGGCATTCCAGTTGAAGCCGTAACCCAGTTCGCCAATGCATGGCTGGAAGAACCTTACGCCACGCGGTTGAAAGGTCTCCTGC
>Ga0207416_1000893_pt1 | contig 45470 bp, 49 predicted proteins | sample PaiPotPPM11metaG_FD_184107 | JGI IMG/M metagenome (GOLD analysis project Ga0207416, IMG submission 184107) | Iron sulfur acid spring bacterial and archeal communities from Banff, Canada, to study Microbial Dark Matter (Phase II) - Paint Pots PPM... ...
GTCCCGCACGATGAAAGCGCGGCCGGCAACCGCCTGAAGTTCTGTAGCAAATTGCTGGGCTAGCGTTGCTTTGCTTTCGTCCGTTTCGCCAAAGATCGTGGGCGGCGGCGGGGTGCGTGTGCGTCCGTTTAGATCCATGAGCGCGTCGCGAACTGCCGCCAAAACGCCCGAGCGCGCATCGTTCATCTCGTGCGCTCCCACCATTCTTTGAAGCTTTCTTTGGGCGGTTGCGGCAGCGTTCGACTCTTCGTCCACGCGCCGAGAACCCCCGGGTACCATCCTATTCGGCGACCGAGGGCAGCTGCTCGCCGCAGCCAGCGAACCGAGCGCTGATACGACGGGAGATCCCGCATGGCGCGCGCCCACGCGGCGATGCCCCGGCTGGTCATGCTTGCCCGCGCAGCCCCGTGCTCGACTGCGCGGTGTCGCAGGTATACAAGCTGATGCGGCAGGTCGATCTTCACCGGACATTCGTCTTGACATGCGCCGCACAACGTCGAGACGAACGGCAGCTCTCCGGCTTGGTTGATGCCTGTGAGCTGCGGCGTGATGACGGCGCCGATCGGTCCGGCATACGTGCCTCCGTACGCGAAGCCGCCCGCGCGACGGTAGATGGGGCATACGTTGAGACACGCGCCGCAGCGGATGCAGTACAGGGATTGCCGCGTCTTTGGATCAGCCAAGAGCTTCGTGCGGTTCGCGTTCACGATGACGCAGTACACCGTTTTGCCTTCTTCGGCCCCGAGAAAATGATGAGTGTACGTCGAGATTTTTTGGCCAGTGGCTGCGCGCGCTAGAATTCGCACGAAGAGCGGCACGTCTGCCAGCCGGGGGATTACCTTCTCGATTCCCATCAGGAATACGTGAACCGGGGGCACAGCCGACGAAAGGCCGCCGTTACCCTCATTCTCAATGACAACGATTGTGCCGGTTTCTGCGACTGCGAAATTAACGCCGGTCATGCCGACTTGCGCTTGCATGTATCGTGCGCGCAGGCGCGTTCGTGCCGCCGACATCAGCGTTTGCGGATCGTCCGTGTACTCGATTCCAAGCTTGGCCGCAAAGAGCTTGCCGATATCTTGGCGCGAAAGGTGGAGCGCTGGTCCAACGATATGCGACGGACGCTGATCTGCGAGCTGGACGATGAATTCGCCCAGATCGGTTTCAACCACATCGATTCCTGCGCGCGACAGATGTTCGTTAAGCCCGAGCTCCTCGGAAACCATCGACTTGCCTTTGACTACCGATGTCGCATGGTGCCGCCGGCAGATGTCGAGACAGTGCGCGACCGCATCGTCCGCGGTCTGCGCCCACAAGACGCCGCCCCCGCGTTGCGTGAACTGCGACTCGAACTGCGTCAGCAATCGGTCGAGATTTGCGATCGCATACGCCTTGACGTCGTGAGCCGCGCTGCGCAAGGTCTCCCATTCGATCTGCGCCCGCGCCTGATGTGCGGATTGCACTGACCGCTCAAGCGTCGCAGCAAGCCCTGCTGCGGCAACAGGATGCGCAAACGCGCGAGCAACTTCTTTGCGATTGAAGCTCGTTGTCATGAGCCTACGTTGCGGCCAAAATCTGCGCCAGATGCATGAAGCGCGATTTGGTCGCAGGTTGCGACGCGCGCATCAGCCCTTCGACGTGCATAAGGCAGCTGGAATCTCCCGAGGTTACGACCTGCGCACCGGTCTGCGCGATCGCCGCGCACTTTGCCTGGCCCATCGAGACCGACAGTTCCGGATACTTCACGGCGAACATGCCGCCGAAACCGCAGCACTCGTCGATGTGGGGCAGCTCAACGTAATCGAGACCGCGCACGGCTTTCAGTAACGTTATCGCAGCCTCACTCGAGCCGAGCTCCCGCCGCCCATGGCATCCGTCATGATATGTGACGCGGCCTTCAAAGTGCGCTCCGACGTCCGTGCGTCCAAGCACGTTGACGATGAAGGCAGCAAGGTCGTACACTCGCGCACCGACACCAGCTGCCGCCGATGCCGGATCCATGTAGGAGTAAAACGTGCGCGCCATAGCGCCACAAGAGCCGGAGGGAACGACGATCCAACGGTACTCGGCAAAAACGCGTGAAAAACCAGTGGCAAGGTAGCCGGCTTCGTCCCAGTGGCCCGCGTTGAAGGCGGGCTGGCCGCAGCACGTTTGCTCCATTGGGTATTCAAGGGGCACTTCTAAGCGCGAGAAGAGCGCAACCATTGCCTTGCCTACATCGGGGAAGAGCACGTCGCAGTAGCAGGGCAAGAACAGAGCGACGTGCTCACCGGCTTCATACTGCACCGGTGCCGGAAATGTTGCAGCCATATGCCGGTGCTTTCTGCGCAGGCATCACCCAGGCATTTCGCGGCAAGGTGCCGCCGCTACAACTACCTCGGTCCGAACTGCAAGCTGAGGCTCACTGCTCGTCCGGTGTAGTAGTGGTTACCTTGCGCGTTGAGATAGGTGACATAGAAATGGTCGTTGAGCAAGTTAACGACGCGGGCCGTCAGTGTGGTCTCGCGCCCGAGCGCGATGCCCTGTTCAGCGCTGAACACGATGTGCGGCGTGTACTTGCAATAGCCGGTGGTGCCGGCCGGGCATCCAGCCGATGACAGCCCGCTCCCGTACTCGCCATCCATTGAGAACCAGCCACCGCGCGGATTGTTGAGAAGGATGGCGGCGTTCGACCCCCAGCGTTGTTCGTGGTCTGCCGGCGTGAAGTCGGTCGGCGATCCAAAGCACGGTGCGAGCAGCTGCGTTTCACAGCCTTTGTTTTCCGAATACGTGTGGTTGACGCTGATGTAGAAGTTGTCGCCAGCCTGAAACGGCATTTGTAGGATCGCGCTCTGGGTGGCGATCCGACCCACCTCATAGTTGATGTCCTGATGCAGATTCGTCAGGCCGACCTGCGTATCGTCGATGAGATCGGTTGCATTCTTTTGCATCACACGCAATCCTAGATCGCCAGCGCCAACCGGAAGGTGTCCCCCGATCTCGTAGTCGGAATCACGCTGCGGCTTCAGATCGAACTGCGCCACCGTGGGCTGAATCGGTAGATTCAGCGTAAAGGCTGCCTTGGGCGACACGTTCTCGAACGAAAACGGCGTAAAAAAGCGGCCGTAGAACGCGTAGATGCTCGAGCGCGGTCCGAGCATCCGCGTTAGTTTGACGCGCGGACTGAACATACCGAAACCGCGCGCGAATTCGTTCGACTGTAGCGCGAAGCTGTCGCTGCGCAGCCCGTAATCGAGCTTCCACGCGCTCCCCATGCGCCAGTTGTCCTGGATATAAAGGGATTCGCTGTTGCCGTTATTGGGCGCGTTATCGACCACTGCAAATGCAGCGTTGGGCGTCGACGGCGAAAATATCGGCGCGAGAAAGTTGCCCGGCTGCAGCGTCACGGTGTAAAGTTTCGCAACATTGGTCACGTCGTAGAGTGCGCCCCAGCGAACAAGGTGATTGGCGTTTGACAGAGCGTCATCGATGTTGACGATATAGTCGGTGGCCGTGCGATTGCTCGACAAAGAATAACCACAGGTGAGGCCGTTGTATTTCGGAATTGAGAAGGCATTCGCGCAATCGGTGGAAAGCCCGCCGCCCGCAAGGTTGGCCGCCTGCCCGTAGGCCCAGTCATTGGCAGGATCACCAAAATCGCGGATGTGCGACCTCTTGTATGCCACACCGTAGGTGAGGGCGCCGCGCGAGCCGATGGCTCGCTTGAACTGCAGCGCGCTAAAAGTGTCGTCCTGGGTTTGGTTGTCATCGGTTGACGACGGCCCGCCGCCGTCGACGTTGACTGGTATCTGATACGTCACGTAAGAATGCGACAGGATAAAGTTTACATAATTGTTGCCGCTTGGCAGTGTGTACCGAATAAATTGGTTCGCGTCGCTTGCATTGTTGTGCGGTGAATCGAAGTTCGGCGGATCCGAGCCGCGCTGCGTCATCTCGCTGCGAAAGGCGGCGACCAGCGAACCTGGGCCGACGAGGTTTTCGTACCCGAGCGATGTGTCGAGGGAGCCGTAAGATCCCGCGGTGATTGCACCTGAGAAACCTGGGGTTCCGACGCTGCTCCGCGTGTTGACGTTAAGAACGGCGGCAAACCGTCCTCCGTATTGCGCCGGAAACGCTCCCTCGAGCACATCGACGAACGACACGCTGTTCGGATTGAGCTCGCTGCCGATCGTCCGATTGAGCTCTTGCGGAATCGAAACGCCGTCAACGATGTAATTGATGTCTCCGTGGTCGCCATTGATGTGGACGACGCCATTGGCGCCTCGCGCCGCCCCGGGAAGCTGATCGAGCAATTCGGAGAAGTTACCGGCCGCCGGCGATCTGGTGAGCGCTTTTCTGTTTAGCGTGAGATCCGTGCCGGCTTTTTGCACCGTTGATGACGCAATCACAGACACGACGCCAAGTTGTTTTGCGACAAGTCTGAGCGTGACATCTGCGCCGACAGTTGCCACGTCGACACTCGTCGTTGCCGACCCGGCGGTGGCTTGTGCCATCACCACGTACGACCCCGGCGTCAGATTTGGAAACGCGAAGCGTCCGGCTGCATCCGTTTGTGTGCGCTGTGTCAGGTTGTTGCCGGTCGCTGTAACCTGCGCGCCCGACACGGGCTTACCGTCTGCCGTCACAGTCCCGGTGAGAAACGTGGTCGAGGCGTGCGCGGGCAACCAAACTGCCCCTATCAGGGCGAGAGACACAAACAACGTAATAGTTCGGACGAAAGCACTCATGTGGAAAACTCCAGTTCAACTTCAAGTGACCCGCACGCGCTGCGGGTGTGCATCAGGTTAGGCTGATGCGGGAAGTGACTGGAGACGCGGCGGCGGCCGGTTAAAAAGCAGCGGGAACCAGACACCGGGGCCGGCGCTGGCAGTGGTGCAAACGCGTCGCAGAAAAGTACCGCTCGGTGACCCGAAGGCGCGCGGGACGTAACCTGCGAGCGCTGAAACGAGCCGAGGTAGCTGTCTGCCTATCGCACGCGTGACAAAAGCAAGCAGCAACACAGTGAGCATTGCGCCTAAGATGCCTGCGATGACGTCGTGGCTGCAGAACGGACAACCCTCACCGATTTGAGTCAGTGCGCCGATTGCCAGTTGCAGACCGGCAGTCAGCGCATAGTAGCGCACCCCACGAGCGCCAAACGGCAGCGCCTCGAGACCGTTGCTCAACATGCGTTTGAGGTCGGGCTTGCTCGTGGCTCGATGCAGCAGCGCACGTCCGCAGGCGAAAAAAATGACAATCCCGGCAAGGGCGGCAAGACCGAGGTACAAGTGACGAGGGCTGAAAAGGACGCTGTCGGCATCCGAGCCCATAGCAGCGAATTCCGCGGCCAAGTGTGCAAGCAAGCTGCCCACGCCGATGAGCAACAGATAATATATTCGCAGACTGGGGTCTGCCTGTGTCGTTCGCATCTTGTCTTTATAAGTATCGTCTGCGCGGCGCAGTGATTTTACCGAGCCGTGCCGGCAATCGCGACCCACTTGGCTCGAACGTGAGCTGCGTCGCGTGGGCTTATCGAGAATGGTTCTCAATTGGAATCGTGCTTCCTGTGGACTCCGACACTGAAAAAGCGCTGAAAGGTCGCATGGAAGGCACGTAGCTTGCCGAATGACATCTCACGAACGATGCGTACTGCTAATCCTCTGGCGTGGTCCCTGATAGGCGCTCTGGCCCTAGCGGCAATGGTCAGCGGCCATGCGCTTGAATTGTGGTTGGAAAACCTGCGCGTTCTTGGTGATGGACGCGCAAACTATGCACACTCATTGCAGACGTTTGCAATCGAAGCGGCGCTCGTGCTGCTCGTGTGCATCATCGCGCTCATTGCAGCTCACTTCGCGAACAGAGTGCACCGGGCCGGTGTCGACGTTGACAACCTGGTACCGGCACTCGACGCAATTGTGCAGCTGGGTGCTGTCCGCGGCGCATTTATGCTTGTGAGCGTGCAGTTGTGCGCTCTCGTGGTCGTCGAGCTGCTCGAGCAGCGTGGCTCAGGTTTCAACGGCGGCCTTACCGCCATCGTCGGACCCGGGCATGCTACCGCGATCATCGTGCATGCACTTGTCGGCCTCGTCTTCGCGCTCGCGCTGTGTCGGGTCTCAAGCTTTGTGTGCGCAGAAACCCGTGCTGTCGCGTGCGTGCTGTCCACTTTCTTGCGCCGAGTCACAGCCGAACGTACCTTCGCCACGGCCGCGACTCGCCTGCCCCTTCGTCTTTTTGCCTCAGGCCGCAAGCCACCGCTTTTGGCGCTGGGCCTCGCCAACCGGCCTCCACCCTCAACCTCCGCAATCGCCGCTTAGGCGTCAAGCCGCTGCCGGCTTGCCGAGTGAAAGCCTAAGCATTCTTGCTATGCGCTCGTTGGGGGTCATCATGCGATCAAAAATAATTGCTTTCTTCTTGGGAATAGCTTTCAGCGCGTTTGCTGTAAGCGTTGCACGCGCCGACGTTTATGGGACTGTGTCAGGCATCGTGCTCGACGCGGCAAGCCACCCTATGCCTGGCGCCGTTGTAATGTTGGAAGCCCCCGATTCAGCTCCCATTCACGCGACGACGGATACCGTGGGGCACTTCATCTTCCCGCGTGTGCCCTTTGATACGTATACCATCACGGTTGAGGTCAGCGGGTACGACAATGCCCAGGAAACCGTCACCGTCTCCTCTGGTAACGTCGTCTCGATTACGTTTCACCTGTCGCCCAAGACCATCGGCAAGGTCGTTACCAGGGCAGGCGGCGCGAGCATCACCGGTCAGCCTGTTGCCGTCAGCGTTCTCTCGGCGAGATCGATTCAGACGTTGCCGGTCAACCAATCTCTTGCAAAAGTCATTGAGACGGTACCGGGAATCGTCCCCTTCTCTTACGGCGAGCCGGTCTTTCGGGGATTCCATGGCGTCATTTATGAGGTTGACGGCATCCCGCTGCCGCAAACTGCCGGACAATATTTTTCAGAGATCATCGATCCACGTGACATCAACCGGCTCGAAATATTCACGGGTGCATTTCCCGCAGAGTTCGGGGGACAGCGGCAAGGCGGCGTGGTGGATATTCTTACCAAACGCCCGAGCGAGATCGGCGGAAACTCGGGGAGCGTGTCGCTCTACGGCGGATCTTATGGCACAGGCGGCATCTCGCTGAGCCAGTCGGCGGGCGGCGGAAACTTTCGCGGGTTCTTCGGCGGGAACATGTTTCGCAATTCTCGCGGCCTCGACGCACCGACGCCGACTGCAACACATGACAATTCGAATCAAACAGATGGATTCGCGCGACTCGTCTTCACGCCGAACAGCCGCGATTCGTGGTCGTTCGATTACGGCGCGCAATATGCAGCATTCCAAATCCCCATCGACACCAATCAGTACGATCCCAATGATTCGAACTGGTCGCTTCCCGGCACCGACGACAACCAGCACGAATACTCACGGTTTGCCAACCTTTCATTCAGCCGGCTCAGCGCGGATAACCAGGGCTATTTCCAGATATCTCCATGGTGGAGTTCCGGCCGCATACAATACCTGCCGGATCCATCCAACGATCTGCTCGGAGCGTCCAAATCAACGTTGGCGCAGGATCGCTATGCAAACTATCTCGGCGTCGCAACTTCGTTTCTACGCAGCTTTGGCGAGAACAATCTTAAAGTTGGATTAGCGGCTAATGTCGAAAACGCTACCAGCCAGTTTGCGTTTCAGTTCATCGACCCAACAACAGGCGTATTGCAGCCGACGTTCACCGACAACGTCGCGCAGCGAGGCTCGAATCTCGGGCTCTACGTTGAAGATAAGCGTTATCTGTCGCCTGCGATAACACTCAATGCCGGATTACGCTACGATCATTCCACGGGTTTTACCAGCGGACATCAAATCAGTCCGCGCGTCGAGCTGAACCTCCAACCCGACCCCTTGAATTTGGTGCACCTGTATTACGGCCGCCTGTATGCAGCACCGTTGCTCGAGGATGTGCGACGGAGCGCCGTTGTTCTCGGCGGCGGTTCGAGCACGCTTCCGGTGTACGACCTCAAGCCGGAGCACGACTCCATCTACGAAGCGGGAGTTGAGCATACGTTTACGCCGATGATGAATGGATCGATTAATTTATGGACGCGCAGCGTCACGGACGTGCTTGACACGACGCAAATCGGCTCGACACCGCTCTTCACACTTTTCAACTCTGCCTACGGCCAAGCGTACGGCATGGAACTGCGGGTCCAAGGACACACGTACGGCGGCAACAACTATTTCCTCTCGTATGGCACGAGTCTCAGCCAGGCGAAGGGAATCTCAGGCGGCACATTCTTGTTTCCGGTCTCGGCGCTGCAAGGAGCCGCTGATTGGGCGCTGGAGGATCACGACCAAACAAACACGATCAACACGGCGTATACGTGGAACTTAGCGCCGAGCGGCCGCTACGCGACCCTACAGGCGCTCTTCGGCAGCGGATTCCCTGTGCAATTCATCAATGGCACGCAGCGGCTCCCGGTCCACTGGGAACTTGGAGCAGCCTACGGTCAGCCCGCCTCCAAGCACGGCGTGGGGTGGGAGATCGATGCAAACAATCTCTTAAATCACGTGTACCTGATCAAGGTCAACAACGGGTTTAACTCGACGCAGTATGCGCAGGGGCGCTCGGTTACCCTGAAGCTGACGGCGCCGATACCCTGACCCGCGCTCGCGACCACCAGGTGAGGTACGCTGCAGGCACGACGAAACACACATCGCGCGCGACCGTGAGCCAGGTTGCGGGCTGGTTATCGCCTGGACCAAAGCAGCCGCATGGGGCGGACACCCCGCGCACGACTGCCGACGCAACTGCAATGGTGAACAGCGCCAGCAGCGTTGCAGCAATAGCTGACGAAACCGGCAGCAACAAGCCCAGGATGAGATAAATCCCCAACAATATCTCAAGCGGCGGGAGCGCAACCGCCATTGCGGCAACCAGTGGTGGCGGCAAGCCCACCCGGTAGGCCGTGATGGCGGCGGCAAGATCGCCGGCATGGCCGATTTTCATCATGCCCGCAACGAGAAACAATCCGCCAAGTAGAACGCGCACGAGAAGAGGAACGATATGAGCTCGCGGCCCAAAAATGTTCGCCAGGTTCAAACGAGTGCCGCCGCGCCGCCGCGCCGGTTGCTCAACCCAACTACGATCTCAGCCGCGTTTGGCGTCGTTGCGGTCGCAGCTATCATCCTCTACGCCGTTCTCCACCACAACACGGCCGTCCCTGGGTCGGCTGTGGCGACAAGCTCGCCGCTTCCGCCGCAGTTAACGGCGGGAACCACAGCTCCATCGTTTGTGTTGCGCAGCGGCATTGGATCGTTTTCTTCTTCCGAGCTCGCCGGCAAGCCGTATCTTTTGGAGATTTTCGCCACATGGTGTCCGCACTGCCAGCGTATGACCAAAGTGTTGCGCGCGATTCGCGCGCGCGTACCGGAGTCGCGGCTGGCGATGTTGTCGGTGACGGGATCGCCGTATGCGGCAAACTCGACGCCCGACAACTTGGTTCCCGAGAATCAAGACGACGTCAACAAGTTCGACACGACGTTCGGCGTTACGTGGCCGACGTTTTTTGACCCAGATATGACAGTGACAAAGAAGTTCGGGCTCAACGGCTTTCCGACCATCTTCATCATCAATAAGAAGGGCACAATCGTGTACGCTGACAGCGGCGAAGTATCCCAAGACACGCTGATGCGCGCAATCCATCAAGCCGGCGCTTAGCCTCTATGGCGCGCTATCTCTCGCTGCACGTTCTCGGTTGCCTTCCCAAACCCGCACTTGCCGTGTTGTGTCAGAATCTGTTTGCCTCGCGGGGGGCAACGGTGCGCCGCATCCTCGCCGGTCAAATCGCTGAGAAGCTTTTGGTGGAGTTTGACGCTCCGGACGCCGAGGCCGCCGCGGCGTGGCTACGCGAGCGCAAGCTTGTGCCACAGTGGGTCATGCGCGTCGATTATGAAAGCGATGACGGAACGGTTCGCGACCTTTGACAGTCGATACAAGCTCGACCGCTCCAATTTTATTCGGTGGGGTTGCCGAGATGAACGCTGATGAACGAATTGATCTTCTGTTTGTCGACGCCAGGCAGCGTCCCAACATGCGTCCACGCCGAGAGTGCTATTTTTGATTTCATCTGCGGATACGGCGCGACGATCACCGCTTTTCCCTGATCTTCTGCATTTTGGACGTCCACTGCAGTCGGGTGCATCTCGCCGGCAGGCATGACGAGCTTGTCATATTCCACTGCGATCTGCGCCAATGCCGCAGCGACGTCCGTACATTTGCAGCTGTATTGCAAGAGGACGTTGCCGTGTTCGAGCAAGTGTGTTTGTATGTACGACGGCAGCGGCTTGCGACTGATGAATGCGTCCGTAAAGAGCTCGCGATGCGGACCCGAACTGGGTGGATTGGAATTGTAGACAAAGTCGTCGGGCTCGTTTGGAACGAGGTGCGTGTGCCCCTGCGACACGTAGTGGGTGCCGGCAAAAATAGGTCCGCCCGACGCTCTTGATGGGCTCGCAGCAGCCGCGGGCGACCCTGAGTTTGTGCCAGCGGTGGGAGAGGCGTCCGCGGCACCCACCTGCCGAGTACTCGCGCAGCCTGTAACGACCACGGTCACGATCACAAGAAGGGCCATGCAATGATGAACTGCGCGTGTGTCTTTCATGCGCAGGTCTTCGCCTGCTCGCCGATCGTCGCCTCGCGCGCTATTGACTGAGGTTGTCTGGATCCCGGAGCCACCGGTTGATAAAGGAGACAATGTCTGCCTTGTTCACGCTGTCCATCGTTGCAAGGCGAGTCCAGGCAGTCAAGGCGATAATGTGCGGCATCGTCGGATTCGGAGCGACGATAACTGCCAGCCCGTTTTCCTCTGCGCTCTTGAGCTGATCGTTCGACGGTAGCGTCGTTCCGGCGGGCAAAAGACGAGAATCGAATTCATTTGCGATCTCTGCGAGTGCCGCAGCTGTCTGCGGACACATACAGTTGTACTGAAGCAAGATGTTGCCGTGTTCGAGCAAATGCACTTGCACGTATTTCGGCAGCGGATTCGCATTCACGAATGCAGGCGACAGAATTTCGCGGTGAAACCCTGAGGTCGGCGGATCGGAACTATAGCGGAAGTTCGCGTAACGCTTCAGATCGCCCGGCATGTGACCTTGGTGACCTTGCGAAGGATAGTGCGTGCTGGCAATAACGCTCGGCGCCGGCTGCGGCCCCGCGGTTGTGGCGCGGACGTGTGCGACGAGAAGCCAGACCGCCGCGCCAATAACGGCAGCTGCTGCGAGAACAGGCCATAACGTCGACGTCGTCTGGCGCGCGGAGGACTTCTGCGGCTTCCGTGCCTGTTGGCTCTGTTTGCCCATCGCGCTACCCCGGAAAATACCGTATAGTTTCGAACGGTTGAGTGATGACGGAGCGAAAGGAGCCGTGCCCGTACGCTTGCAGATCGACGCTATAGACATGCCCATTCGTCGTCGACCGTATCGTGACGATGCCGAGCGGCACGTCCGTCGTCTGCCACGTTTCAATGCGCGCCGCCGGTACTCCGGCCGCCATTCCGATGCTTTGAGCGGCAAAATCGACAGTTGTGTGTACCGTGTGCACGGTTTTTCCGTCGACCTCAACGTCTTGTGGTGTCGAGGCGCTTACGGTTCCTTGCCGATCGTCCGGCAACATCAGCGTGCCGTAGAGCAGCAGTGATTGCAATCGCTCGTGATATGCCGGCGACAGCGGCATCCCTGGTCCGTCGCCGAGCCGAAAGAGAGCATCGCCAATCTTGATGATGCCGGCTACAAAGGTATAGAGGTGCTCGCTGTCGTTGAAATTTTGAGTATCGACAAACATTTTCCAGACAAGCGTGCCCCCAACGATGGAGTGAGCCTCCACAGGCGATCCGGTCAATCCCGGCGACTGCGTTTCCGTTTCAAAGAATGCGCTGTCCGAATCGCCGAAGCGTTCGACGCCGAAGCCGATCGTTTTCGTAAGAATTGTCTTGTCGTCGGCGGAAACTCGATAGCGCAGCCAATCGCCGCGCTGCGGCGCGACGAAAAGATAGCCAAGCAGATCGGTTTGCGTGATCGTTTGCCCGCGCTGCGGCGCAAGGCTCATTCCGTCCGCGTTGCACGGGAGGGCGAGCGCGGCCAGTGCCGCAGCTACGAACAGCGCGCGCACACGCCGTAAAACTCCATTTGGTGTTCGGTGAGCCGGAAACGCAGAGCGCTTGAGAGCAGCCGTTCGAACTTGGGTAGGGAGCGACACGGCACGTCGTCGACTCTGCCACAGCGCGTGCAGACGGCGTGATGGTGGTGCCCGCCGCCACAATACAGATATGCCGTCTCGCCATGGGTTTGGGCGGTGGCAACGATGCCAAGACGACGCAGCGTTTCAAGCGTTCGATACACGGTCGCGAGTCCGATGCGCGGTTTCAGGGGCGCCAGGCGTGCGTACAGTTCTTTTGCGGTCATATACTTGCGCGTTCCCGCAAGCTGGCGCAAGATGACCCGGCGCTGGTTGGTTAGCCTGTGCTGCGTGCCGGCGAAGCTGCTCGCCCACGATCGCTCGTCGCGCGAGCCCGACATCTTCATGGCACTCTCGCTCCCACGCGCCGAGCGTCGAGGAGCGCCGTCAATAGCGAGCGGCGTTTTGGCGAGAGCGCCATCGCGATGAAGAAGCACGCCGTTGCGACGAGAACAATTGACGAACCGGACGCGACGTTGAGGTAATACGAGAGATAGAGCCCGACGATGCCTGACCCAACCCCGATCGCAGCAGAAATGAGCATCATCGGTCCAAACCGATTGGTGAGCTGATATGCCGTCGCGGCAGGAGTCACTAACAGAGCCGCAACCAAAATGATCCCCGCAGCCTGGAGCGAGACGATGATCGTCACCGCGAGCAGAACGAGCAGCGTATATGAAAGAGCATCAACCGGAAGACCGCTCGCGCCGGCAGAGACCGGATCGAATGACGCGAACAGCAGTTCTTTATACAATGCAGCGACCATGAGGAGGACTGCAACGGCAAGCACCGCGATAATGATAATATCTCTGCGGTCGATCGCTAGGATATTGCCGAAGAGAAAGTCCTGCAGATCGACCACGTAGGTGCGCACCCGCGACATGAGCGCGACCCCGAGCGCAAACGCCGCGGTAAAAAACACGCCGATCGTCGTGTCGAGCGAGATCTCCGACTTTTTGGCGACAGCGCCGATGCCAAGCGCTGTGAGAATCGTAAAGATGAGACCGCCAACGTACAGATCGGCTTTGAGAAGATACGCGATGACGATGCCGGCAAACGACGCATGCGCCAGTCCATCGCCGATGAACGACATGTTGCGCAGCACCACGTAGACACCGATGACCGAGCATACAAGACCGATGAGGATGGCTGCAATGAACGCCCGCACCATGAAATCGTTTTGCAGCGGCGACGTGAGCAGGTCCATCGTTATTGCTCTGTCGCTGTACTGACCAGCACGTGGCTGCCGAACGTTTCGGAAAGTGTCTCGCGCGTCAACACTTCATTTGGCGGACCATATGCGATGACCCGATGGTTGAGACACAACACCCGGTCGAACCATTCCGCTACGCACGACAGGTCGTGCGTCGTTGCGAGAATCGTCGTGCCGCGGCGTTGGAGATCCTCGAGCAACGTGAATATGGCATGCTGGGTCGTGGCATCAACGCCGGCAATCGGCTCGTCGAGCAGCATGAGTTTCGGCTGCCGCACGAGTGCCCGTGCAACGAAGACGCGCTGCTGTTGGCCGCCTGAGAGCTGACCAATCTGCGTGTCGGCGTGGGCACTCATTCCGACCTGTTCGATTGCCTTGGCGGCCGCGGCACGCTGTTGCGGACCTGGACGATGTAGGAAGCCGAGTTGCGCGTACGTGCCCATGAGCACCACATCCAGGACCGTCACCGGGAACGACCAGTTGATGACTTCGCTCTGTGGTACGTAGCCGATGAGGTGCTGCACCTGCGGACTGGGCTGCATGCCGAAGACCTGAACGGAGCCGCACTTCGCGGGCAGCAGTCCCGCGATGACTTTCAGCAGCGTCGACTTGCCCGAGCCATTGGGCCCGATGATTCCGACAAATTCACCCTCAGTGACATCGAACGACACTTCATCGAGCACATCCCTGCCAAAGTATCCCGCGCAGAGATCCTTGACCAAAACGGCAATGTTTGAGCTGGTGACCGCCGGGCGTTGTAGGCGTGCGTGACCGTCATGCTCGTGCAGGTGGGGCTTCGCCGGCGCGACGACGTGGCTGTGATCGATCGGACGCTCGACCACTGCCGGCGAAACGTGCGTGTGATTGTGCCGATTCTGCGATTCGCTCACGAGTTAAGTGCCTGCACGATCGTGTCCACGTCGTGACGCATCATGCCTTCGTACGTCCGCAGGTCGGGTGCCTGACCCAAGGAGTCGTCGTACAGATCCGTCACCGTCTTTATGCCCGCTCCATCCGCGAGCGTTTTGGCGAGCTTCGGTGAAAACTCCGGTTCGGCAAAAATTGCCCGCACGTTGTTTGCCCGAGCGGTTGCGACGAGCGCCGAAAGATCGGCTGCCGATGGTTCTCGTCCTGGCGACGGCTCGATAGCTCCAACATCCCGGATGCCGTAGCGCCTGTCGAAGTAATACCAGGCGTCATGAAACGTGATCATCGTTCTTCGGTTCGGCGGTATGGTCGCGATGCGTTTGCGAATCCAATTATCAAGGTCAGATAAACGCTTGATCTCTGCAGCCGCATTCGCGCGGTAGCGCGTGGCGCTTTGGGGGTCGATTTGTGACAGCGCACGAGCGATCTGCGCAACGTACAGTTCGCAATAGTTGGGATCAAGCCAAAAGTGGGGGTTGATAGCGCGCAATTGCGGCGACATGATGTTGCTGAGGACAAGGATGCGCGCATTCGTCGCCGAGCTCTTGATCAGCTTGTCGAGCCATGCCTCGAGACCGGCGCCGTTTTCGACGACGAGCGATGCGTGTTCGAGTTCGATCAGATCTCGTGGGGTGGGCTCGTAGGTTTCTGGGGATGACCCGATCGGCACGAGAGTGTGTACGCTGATAAGGTCGTCACCGACCGCCTGTACGAGCGCGCCGAGCGTCGAAGTCGTGACGACGACGACGAGGCTGCCCGACTGCTGCGAGCGTGCTGTTTCCCCTGGACTATGACTGCAGGCGGCGAGGGTAAGGGCGAAGAGCACTGCGGGCAGCGCCCTTGCCTTATCGAGAACCATTCTCGATAATACTACAATGCTGGTTCGGTAACCTACATTTTACGCGGAGAGCGCGCTCTCGCGGTATGTCTCCAAGACATTGCGTACGTATGCTTGGGTCTCGGGGAACGGAGGAATGCCCCCATACTTGTCCACCGCGCCCGAGCCAGCGTTATATGCGGCGAGCGCGAGATCAATCTGTCCGTGGTAGCGGTCGAGCAAACCGCGCAACAGCTTCGTGCCGCCTTCGATGTTTTGCTGCGGATCGAAAGCGTTGTTCACGCCGAGCGACTTTGCGGTTTCAGGCATGAGCTGCATGAGCCCCAATGCGCCCGCCTTCGAAACCGCTGTCGGCACAAACCCTGACTCGTGACGGATCACCGCGCTGACCAGTAAGGGATCGACTTCGTGCCGGCGCGCCGATCCATTGATAATCTTTTGGTAGCGATGATATATTGGGTGTCCGGGTGACGGCGACGGCGGACATTTATTGGGATCCTGCGCCTGCGGCGGCGCGCTCAGCTGCTTCAACGCTTGCGCAAGCTGATTCTCAAGGCTCTTGAGCTGTTGACTAAGATCTTTGACGAGGTTTGCGAACTGTTTTTCGATTCCCGAAAGCGACTCCGTGCTTGGAGCTACAGGCATGTGCTGCGGTTGCGCTTCGGCTCCAAGTGGCTCTGCGACAGGATCGTATACCGGTAACCTGGCGACGATGTTATTCGATGCCGCGCCTTCGACGTTCATTACATCCCCTCCACAAACGGTTGTAAACTGGTGTATCTGTCACGCGCATGGATCCAACTGTCTATGAGGAAGGCAGGGCTTCAAGCACCCCGGAACTTCCCGCTATGATTCCACTCGGCGATGACTCTCGACATCCCACGAATTTTCCCATCGTCACCGTCTTCATCATTGTCGCCTGCGTGATCGTCTTTGTGATGGAACTGATTGGTGGCGACGCATTTGTGACGCAGTGGTCAGTGATTCCAGCCCAGGTAACTGCCGGACATGGCTGGATCACCATAATCACATCCACCTTTTTGCACGCGAGCTGGTTTCACATCATCGGCAACATGGTGTTCTTATGGGCTTTTGGCCCAGAAATCGAAGACGCTATGGGCTCGGGGCGTTACCTTTTCTTCTACCTTCTCGGAGGCATTGTGGCGAACGTCGCCCAGATCGCCGCCATCCCCACCTCTACCATCCCAAATTTGGGCGCGAGCGGCGCGATCGCAGCCGTTATGGGCGCGTTCTTAGTGACCTACCCGCGCGATGAGATCCTGACGGTCATAATTTTCGGCTTTTTTGTCCGCGTCACAGAAGTGTCTGCGGGCTTGCTCATCGGCATCTGGTTTGTCTTGCAGCTCTTCAACGTCGGCGCCGTGGCGCAATCAAACACCGGCGGAATTGCGTACTTAGCTCACGTCGGCGGCTTCGTATTCGGAGCGGTATTCGGCCGGCTGTTCGAGGATCGCAGCCGCATTGAAGAGATGAGCTTGCGAGAGTGACGAGCGGTCAGGGATGAGATAAGGCCGACGCAATCTCATGGAGCAGTGTAACAGAATCTACTTCGCTTGGCTGACCATGAAAAATGAATTCGTCAAGCCGGTCGCGTTCTGCCACAACAGCGTCGAGCCACGGGTCGCCACCCGGTTTGTAGGCGCCAATCGCAAACAAGTCCTCGGATCGCTCAAGGGTCGCGAGTGCTCGGCGAACGATTGCAGCATCGCGCAGGTGATCTCTCGAAGCGAGTAGGTGCATCAGCCGGCTTGAACTACGCAACACGTCAATGGGTGGAAATCGCCCGGAATCTGCAAGCCGGCGCGACAGCACGATGTGACCGTCGAGGAGCGCGCGGACCGCATCGGTGACAGGCTCGAACGGATCGTCGCCGTCAACGAGGACGGCGAAAATGCCTGTAATGCTACCCTTCGCACGCTGGCCCGCGCGTTCAACGATTCCGGCGAGCGCGCCGATCATCGATACTGGATGGCCCCTGTGCGCGGGCGGCTCACCTGCGGGCAACGCCAGCTCGCGCCATGCATTTGCGACCCTTGTCAGCGAATCGACCGTCAAGAGCACGTCGTCACCGTGTTCGCACAGCCACTCCGCCTGTGCAAGCGCAGTGCGCGCGGCCGCAAAGCGTTCGCGCGGAGAGGCTTCGGCTGTTGCGCACACGACCGTCGTGCGTGGCCAGCTTGTGCTTTGACGAAGGGCGGCGACCGCATCCGTTGCCTCTCGCGCGCGCTCGCCGATGAGCGCGACGACGTGCGAATCCAAAGAGCAACGCTCCGCGATCTGTCGCAAGAGGGTTGACTTGCCAACGCCTGCCCCAGAAAAAAGTGCGACACGCTGCCCCACTCCGATCGTGCAAAGCCCGTCAATGGCGGCTATCCCGGTACGCAACGGACGTGTAATCGCTCGGCGTTCGTTAAGCGCAAGCTGCTGCGGCATTGGTGCGGCAATGGCGCACGCGCGTTGCCGTTCGCTTCGTCCCCACGCGTCGACGCAGTGTCCAAGCATTTGCTGGCCGCAATAAGCGCCAAGCACGGCTCGTCTCGATGTCGCTCGGGCGCCGACGGTGAGCTCCGCCACCGAACTCAGCGGCGTGCAGATTGCATCATCGCCATTGACACTGCGGACCTCGGCGTGAACGGTTTGGCCGTTGGCGTCTGCCTCAATGATGCTCCCGGCGGATATACCACGCATGCGAACGTGGAGCGCACTTGGACTGCAGCTGCTGATCCATCCCGTCCTCACCCAGCCATCGCTGTATCTGTATGACAGCGGAAGCGGATCTGCGACGAAGTTTCTCATGTCTCTGCCGCCGCAGTCACAAGCAGGCTCGCTCGCGTATTCGTGTCGGCTCCCACAGTGATACCGTTGCACTCGATGACGACGTCACCCGGCGACAAATCATCGTCGCCGATACTCTCGTGCCCACGAGCGTTAATGTGTGCAATAGACCCGGGATGAACGCGAATGCGCGCGTGCTGTGGAAGGCCGGCTGCAGCTAGGGCATCATCGACAAACGCGGCGATGACACTCGGATGGAGGAGCACCGCATGTCGGAGCGCTCGTCCGCACGCGACAGCGGCAAGGCGTATTGCTTCATGGCGAATTTCCAGCGCGTGGTCGCAGGGTCTCTCTTTACCCTCCGTAGGGTCGGTTCTTGTCTGTGCTTTTGTTCCAGAAGAGGTTTCGATCTCGGCCAAGGTTTCGACCTCGGCTGTTGCCTCGATCTGGGGCGTCGCCTCGCGCCCGACCTCACACTCGCCCTCGCCCTTGGTGTTCGGCTCAGGCTCACATTGTGCGCCGTTGTTCTCCGGCACCGAGCTCTGCTCTCGTTCGCCCTGAGAATTAGCGCGCGGCTGAATCAGTTGCCGGGGGACAAAGGGAACGAAACTTTCATCACCCACGCGCACGTCCATTGAGATGCCTCAGAATACGCTCTCGTTGATCGATGGGATACTCGCGCAAGACCTGATCGCGCACGCGAGGCGGCATGGAACTCAATACGTAGGCTGCGGTCTGCGGTAGCTCGCGCTGCAAAGCCGTATGCACCGCCGTGGCGCCGCTGAAATCGGACGCCCTGCGTGCTGCGAGATGCGTTCGAAGCATGAACGCGGAGAGCGCGCCAATGCAGCTAATGACCAACGCGGACGCGAGCAGCACCCGAACTGTCAACCGCGGGTGCGAGTTCGGGATCGGAGACGTCGCCTGCGCGAATGGCAGTGCGTGAACAACGACCTCGTCCCCGCTCGAGAGATCGGCACCTGCCGCTGCGCGCACGAGATCCGAAACAAGGTTGGATTGATCGAGCCTTATTTTGCGAGCGTCGAGAAATACAGCGACCGCAACGCGAGCAACTGCATCTGCGTGTGAAGCGTGCGTCTCGGTGACCGTGTCGTAAGCATACCGGCGCCGTTCTCGCTCCCGCTCGAAGCGTCTGCCGTTTTCGGACCCGTGCTCTTTCCCCGTGTCGGCCTCCACCACACCGCGCGGCGTTACCCGGGTGCTTTGTGCGCTGCGCTCCTCTCCCAGGCTGCGCACGCTCACGCGCACAATTGCGGCGCCGATGCCGAACACCGCGTCGAGCGCGGATTGGATCGAACTCTGCAACCGCATTTCTCGAGACGCAGCTTTATCGGGTGCGGGTTGAGCGCCGGCGGTGATGCCGAAACCATCCACCACGACGACGCGATCTGCTGCAAGTCCTGGGTAGCTCGCAGCCACAAAACGTTTGATGCCACTGACGGCCGTTGCAGATAGTTGGTTGCCTGATTGCATGACGAGCTGCACGCTCGCGCTGGCCTGCGCTCGTCCGTTGTCAGACAGTGGGTCATCGACTGCGGGCGCGATGACAACCGTCGCGTCCGCCACGCCGTTCATTCGTCGCAAGCCGGCAACAAGATCGCCTTCAATGCCAGCGCGGCGCCGATCGTCGGCTACCGTTTGCGGCATGAAGGCATTCTGCGCCTCGCCGAGGACATCGGATGTCGTCGGAACGTAGCGATGCGGCAGACCGGCAAGCGTGAGCCGCAAGAGCACGTCTCGGCGTCGCGCGGCGTTGACGAAAATTTGGGTATGTCCTGGATCGGAGACAAACGGCTCGTTCCAGATCGTCAGCGCTCGTTCAACTTCGACCACTTGACTCGCGTGGAGCGGAACGCTAAAGAGCGAGGTCTGCGCACTCATTTTCGAACTGGTCAGAACGATCGCGATGACCGCTGCTGCGACCAGCGCCGCCGCTATGGCCGGCGCTCTCCTTGGCTGGAGCCACGCAACACAACGCCGCACCACTTGCGGCAGCGCAGGAGGCAGATGGGCGAGCAAATCACACTTGGGTCTGTAACAAGGTGCTAATTGCGCCGCTTATGCGAGATGCCGCTATGGCAGCCACTTCGAGCATGACATCAGCCTTCGCTCGTGCGATCGCCGCATCGGCAATGTTAGCCCTGCCTGCCGCGACCGCGGACGCAAGGGCATCGGCGCGCGTTAGTGCGCTCGTCATCGCATCTGCTGCGGATCCAAGCGCATCGGCAAACGAGAGCTGTTTCGGCCCGCGCACAAGCGCATCATTCATCGCCGGCATGGCACCAATCAATTCAATCTGCATGCGCGAATCTATATCCTGTTGATATCTGCGGCGTCGAGGTCCATCTGTTTTGCCGCCTGCAGCATGCTGATGTCGGCATCATAGGCTCTGCCTGACGCGACGAGCGCGATCATTTGCTCGATCGGATCCACGTCGGGCATCGTGACGTAGCCTTTGTGCGCGCCATTTTTCGCGGCGTACGGATTACCTGGATCGAAGCGATATTGGGGAGCGCGTGGCGATTCGACGATGCCTGCGACTGTCACACCTGCGGGCTCGAAAGCATCTGTGTCATCTGAAAACGCAGCATCGTCCATGGCGAGCTCGAACGGCGCGGTGCTTTCGACGACTGCCGTCTTCGGGCGAAACACGCTGCCATCGGCGCGGACAACGCCGGCGTTCGCAAGATTCTCCGCGATGAGGTCCATCTGAGTGCGCTGCGCGCTCATGCCGCTGGCAGCGATCTCGTACATGTCGCTCACCTCAGCGGCGCGCCTCTTCAGCTACCGTGCGCAGCTCGCGCAGCATCGCGCGTTCTTGTTCGGCGAGCGCCTTGTAGGCGACCGCGTTTTTGGCTTGCGCACTCATCGCGTATTCGAGCAGTCCCACAGTGCCATTTGCTGCGACCTCATGCAGCACGGCCGAGAAGGGCGCTCCGCCGGAGCTCTGGGTCAGGGAGCTATTTTCGGACCGCGCCAGGTCGTGAGGCACAAATCCGGGCGTACGCGCGTTTGCAACGTCCTCCGCTAACGCTGCCGATCGCAAACGTGCAAAGCGCATGCCCGCTTCAACGTAGTTAAAAGCCAAGTCACTCATAGGGCGGGCATAGTAGCGTCTCCACATGACCACGGTCTGAACGGAATGCGGCCATCGAACATAAGGGCGCCCGCCTCACTCTCCACGGGCTCCGGGCAACGGTTTTGCGGCGCGCGTCACAGTTTATGCCGATACCTTACTTGTGACCAAGCGCGAACGCCGCGACGACCCCTGGAACCGTATCGCCTCGCGACTTGACGAGGCACTCGACGACGCGCGCACCCTCGGCGAACGGCCGGCGCCCAACACGCGAGGCGTCGAAAAGCTTTTGGCCCTGCTGGGCGATGCGCGGCGCGATGTCCAAGCGCGCGAACTCGAAGCGCGCGTTGCCGCCGCTCGCGCACAACGCCTTGAGTCCGATCTCGATCGGCAGCGCCGGCGTGCTGACGTCCTCGTGCGCATTGGTAAAGCGATCAACGCGGTGCGCGAGTTGCCCGCCCTGCTTCAGCTTGTCGTAGATCTTGCAGTTGACGCGACCGGAGCGGAGCGCGGGCTTATCGTCGTGCGCGACCCGAGCGGCGGGGTGCGCGAATTTAGTGCCGCCGCAAACCTCGACGCCGGCATCCTGCGCCAGCCGGAATTTGCCGTCAGCCGGTCTATCCTTGAACGCGTGTTTCGCGACGGACAGCCCGTGAACACAACCGACGCGCAAAACGACCCCGACGTCAACTCCGCTCCGAGTATCCGCTCTCTTCATATCCGATCCATCATCTGCGTGCCCATCAAGAGTAAAGATGGGGTCATCGGCGTCATCTACGTCGACTCGCGAGTGACAACAGACGTGCTCCTCGCGCACGATCCCGATCTGCTCGCCACCATCGCGGACCAAGCCGCTGTCGCCATCGACAATGCCAGGCTCTACGAAGATCTCAGCCACAGCTTTCACGAGCTGTCGACGATGAAGTCACAAAACGACGAGGTCCTCGAGTCGATCGCTTCAGGCGTTATCGTTTTTAACGACCAGGATACGATCACGCAATTCAACCGCGCCGCCGAGCTGACGTTCGGTCTTTCAGCCTCGACCGTGCAAGGAAGAAGCGCGCGCATTCTTGACACCTGGCTGCCCGGCTTTACAGCGCTGCTCGAGCAGCACAAAGCCAACCCCGATGCTCATATGCAAATCGAGATTCCTGGCAACCACTTTGTTCGGGGCCCGTTCCTCCTGCAGATCACCTTTTTCCGCATCCGGGGCTCAATGCTCGGCTCAGTCAGCACGGCCGCGGTCATCAATGATCTCACTGAAAGCCGCGCGCTCGAGGCCGAAAACCAGGCCCAAGCGCAAAAGAGCGAGCGTATCGCTCGTTCGTTCGAGCGCTACTTGGCCCCCCACGTGGTCAGCTCTCTCATGAGAAACCCTGAGGAAATAGTCCTGGGTGGCACCCGCCAAACGGCGACCATGCTTTTTGCGGACATTCGCGGCTTCACCGAACTCTCAGAGCAATTGATGCCGGAACAGGTCGTTGAATTGCTGAATCGTTACCTTGCACCGGTGGTCAACGTGGTGTTCGCGAACGCCGGTCTGCTCGATAAATTTTACGGCGACGGCGTTATGGCAGTTTTCGGCGCTCCTCGCCCCAGTGACGATGATGCACTGCGAGCAGTGCTCACCGCCGGACAGATTCTCGAGCAGGTCCGAGCACTCAACGAGCAGCCAGGGGTCAGCTGGCCTCTTGCCGTGAGCATCGGCCTTGCGACTGGCGACGTTGTCGCGGGCCACATCGGTTCCGAGCGACGGCTCGAGTACACCGTTATTGGAGACGCAGTTAATTTGGCATCTCGCCTGCAGCAAATCGCTCAGCCGAACCAGATCCTCGTGGATCAAAAAACGTACGAGCGCGTTAAGGGCCGCTTCGCGGCCACTCGCCGCCTCGCACGTATTAAAGGTAAGGCAGGTCTCACGCCGGTCTTCGTTATCCACGGCTGATCATGGCTAAGCGAACCGTGGATGACAGCCCGTCGAAGGTTCCACTGGCTGCGACGCCGGTTGGCGACCCGCGGCGCAACGCCGCGGGCACCATTGCGACCGCCGCACTGGGGCTTTTGGGATGCAACGCTTGCGAAGTCTACCTTTACGACGAGCACGCAGACGCGTACCTCAGCGCCGCGCGCGCAAGTGATGGAGACGAGCCTGCCGCTGGCGTAACGCTTCCGGGTCCGGCTATCGCCGCCATGTTCCCGGATGGCTCCGACGTGTTCGCGGTCGACGATGCCCGCTCACTCGGCGAACCGGTAAAAAAGGCAGTCGACAATTTTGCCGCTGCATCTGCCCTTCTGCTGCGCGCATCCTCGGAACGTGGCCCGCTCGGGCTGATCATCTGCGCGTATCGCTGGTCGCGGCATCTCTCCGCGGCGGGCACAACAACACCAACCTCGTTTGCGCGCCTCGCATCCTCAGTGCTGGACTTGGCACGGCGAAATGAGAACGCGCTCGATCGCGCCGATCGGCTGGCCGCGCTGCTCGACAGCGCTGCGCGATTTGCCGGCGAACTCGATCTCGAGCAGCTCTTCGCCGCGATCCACGAAGAGGTGTCGCGTCACATGGACGCGCCGTCATTCTACGTGGCGCTGGAGAGCGGCGAATCGCGCGAGCTCCGCACCGAATACGCCATTGAATCCGGCGTGCGATTTCATTCCGACGCGTTGCCCGGACGCGAAGGGCTTGCTGCACAAGTCCACCAGAGCGGACGCCCCGCGCTCGTCGAGTGGGCCGACATGTATGACGCTCCGCAAAGCCAAGCATCCAGCGCGGGCTCGGTGCTCATGGTCCCGATGCGCCTGGGCGAACGCATCATCGGCGTCATGTCCACGCAATCCACGCGGCAAAATGCCTATACGCAGCACCACGTGGAGTTCTTAGTTGAGGTCGCAGAACACGCCGCGACGGCGATTCAAAATGCCGGCGTCTTACGCGAAGAGCGGCGGCGGATGGGCGAACTCACCATGCTCCATCGCATTGCCGTGCTAACTAGTTCGGAGACACACCTCGACCGCATCATGGCCGCCATCGTCGTCGAAGCAGCTTCTGTCTTTCACGCGGACGCTGCCTCGGTTGCGCTCGAAGACGAGCACGGCGATTATGTCCTCGCCGCCACCTTCGGCCTTTCCGAAGAATACCGCAAGAAACGGCGGCTTTCGGGCACGGTGCTGCGCGCACTGTATGGCGAACCGCCGAAGGAGCGGTTCATCGGGCCAGATCAGCTCGATTCAGTCGGCCAACCCGAGCTCATCGCCAAGGAAGGCATCCGAAATCTCTTTTTCATCCCGCTGGTCTACAGAGGCAAGCTGGTCGGCAGCCTCGCACTTTATGGGCGTCAGAGCATCGTGCGCCTCTCGCCCGGCGAGGCCAACCTCGCGCAAGTTTTTGCAGACCAAGTCGCTGCCGCGATGCACCGGGCACAAGCCGCCGAGACTCTTGCCGAACGGATTGAGGATCAGGAGCTCATGGCTCGCGTGGGCCGCGCGCTCGTCTCGAATTTACAGACAGACTTTGGCGGCGTGCTCGACATCGTGCGCGAGAAGCTGGGGTATAGCCATTTGACGATTCTCGCGGTGGAGGGCGATCCGCCGCACCTGCGCGTCAAAGCCGCGCTTGGCTACGGCGACGCTGTCGCCGCTGCACAACTGCCGCTTGACCGCAGCCTCGTGGGACTCGTTGCCAGCAGCGGCGAGATGATCCACGTGCGCGATGTCTCAAAGGAACCGCGCTATCTCAATGTCGCCCCTGAAGTCAAGTCTTTCATCGCCTTTCCGCTCGTCGTTGAGAAAGAAGTTCTCGGCGTGATGAGCGTTGAGAGCTCGAAGTCGAGCGCCTTCCATGCGCGTGATCGCCGCATGATCGCCGCGATTGCAGACCAAATCGCTGTCGCCATGTCGAATGCGCGGCAATACGCCATGGCCACTGAACGGCTCGGCTCGCTCGAAGCGGCGCGCGCCCAGGCGGAAGAATATGCCCGCTATCTCGAGCGGCGGCAGGAGGAGCTCAAACTGCTTGGCGCAATCGGCTCCGCCGTCAACTCGACGCTCAACCTCAATCGAATGCTTGCAACTGCAGCTGAGAGGATCGCGCAAGGACTGCATGTCGAGCGCTGCGTCGTCAGCCTCTACGATGAAGAGCAAAAAGAATCTGAAGTCGTCGCCGACTTTTGGAGCGCCGGAACGACCGCATCGGTTGGCGCGCACTTCCCGGTGAAAAACGATTCAGCAGTGATCCGCACGCTGCGCCAGCATCAGACCTTCGCGAGCACCGACACCACGACCGATCAGCGCTTTGATGGCAACCGGCAGGAAATGCTCGAGCTTGGGTTGCGCGGCTGCGCGGTGGCCGCCATCGCATCTGAGGGACAGATTCTCGGAACGCTGGTGGTTGGACAAACAAGCGAGCCGCGCGCTTTCAGTCAGGAACAGCTCGGGGTTCTCGAGACCATTGCAACGCAACTCGCGCTCGGCGTGCGCAATGCTCGATTGTACGGCCGAGCACGCGAACGCGCCAATGAAGACTCTCTGACTGGACTTTTCAACCATCGGTATCTGCACGGGCGGCTTGAGCAAGAGATTTTACGCAGCGAGCGCACTGGTCAACCCCTGGCCGTGTCTCTTTTCGACCTCAATAACTTTAAGGCGTTCAACGATAACTACGGCCACCAAGCAGGCGATGAAGTTCTGCGCTATATTGCAACGATCTTACATCAGAGCTTGCGCGCGACCGATATTGCGGGCCGCTACGGCGGCGACGAATTCTTAGTGATCTTGCCACAATCCGACGAGCACGGCGCGCAGCTGCTCTTAGATCGCGTGCGCCGCAGAATCGAAGAGCAGGCCGGGTCCGGCTTCCTACCGATTTCTATTGGCATCTCAGCCGGCATCGCCGTCTATCCGCGCGACGGCGAAAGCAAGACCGATCTTATCGCACGAGCCGACGCTGCGATGTACGCCGATAAGCGCCGGTAAAGAGGCCCATAAGTCAATCCTTCGTACCGCGGCCTTTGAGCGCTTTCGCTACGATTTTCAGATCCGCGATAAACTTCGCCATCTCTACGTGCCGGGATTCCTCATCTGGCGCACGCAAGATTGCCGACGGATGCACGGTCGCGGTCACATGCGCCGGCCACTCGGATTCCACAAACTCTCCCCGATGTTGCGTTAACCGAAAGCTTGGACCTAAAAGCGATTGAGCTGCAGTCGCTCCTAAAGCAACGATCACACCTGGGCGCACGGCTTCGATCTCTGCTTCCAGCCATGGCCTGCATGCAATCACCTCAGTGCGCTTGGGTTTTTGGTGAATTCTGCGCTTTCCGCGCCACACATATTTGAAATGTTTGACCGCGTTCGTTATGTACGCGTCCGAGGGCGAGATTCCAGCTTGGTCCATGGCTTTTCTGAAGAGCTTGCCCGCCGGGCCCACGAACGGATGGCCTTCTTTATCTTCGCTGTCACCCGGCTGCTCGCCGACGAACATGACTTTCGCATGAGCTGGACCTTCGCCGAAAACTGTTTGGGTGGCACTCTTGTATAGGTCGCACCCGCGACAACGTGCGGCCGCTTTGCGCAAGCTTGAGAGCGAGGGCGTCTTAGGAAGGTACTTTGCGGCGGAGCGCTGAGGTGGCTTTGCCCGTTTATTATCACGCGCCATGTGAATTATTTTTCACGCGAGGCCTGTCTCAGACAGCCGTAGGCGTAAGAAGGGCGGCCATCGTGGCCGCCCCATCATTTAACGTTTGCTAAACTGGAATCGTTTGCGAGCGCGTTTGCGTCCGTACTTCTTCGATTCTTTTTCCCGAGGATCGCGTGTCAGGAAACCCGCTTTGCGCAGCGCCGGACGCAGAGTCTCGTCCATGCGAACAAGCGCCCGCGCGATGCCGTGGCGGATCGCTCCGGCTTGGCCGGAGAGCCCGCCTCCGTGTGCCGTAATCGTGATATTGAACCGATCGGTACTATTCGTCAGCTCAAGTGGTTGACGGACAACTTGGAGCAGCGATGCTCGTCCAAGATAGGCCTCAATCGGACGCCCATTGATTTTGATTTCACCCGGGCCGAGCGCCATGCGCACGCGAGTGACGGCACGTTTACGACGCCCAGTTGCTGAAAAATTTGAACCTGTTGTCGTTGCCATTATATCCCCGCCAATGGTTTGGCCTTTTGAGCCTCGTGACCATGTTGCTCTCCGGCGAAGACACGCAGGCGCTTCATGCGACTGGCCCGCAGATGGTTCGTCGGCAGCATACCCTTAATTGCAGCCTCCACAATGCGCGTCGGATTCTCGGCATGCACTTGCGCCGCCGTTCGGGTACGCAAACCACCGGGGAACTGCGAATGGTGGATGTATTCCTTTTTCGCCCATTTCTTGCCAGTGAGATGGATCTTCGCGGCATTGGTAACGACGACAAAGTCGCCGGTGTCGGCGTGCGGCGTATAATCGGGCTTGTGCTTGCCCATGAGCACCGTGGCGACGCGCGTCGCGAACCGGCCGAGGGTCTTGCCCTCGGCATCAGCGACGTACCAGGCGCGATTCACGCCATTCTTTGAGAGAAGAGTGGTGGTCATGGTTCCTCAATTGGCGGATTGGATGGGATTAACCCTCGCATTCGAGCCATGCGGGGCGGGCTCCTCAAGCGGCTTTGGTCGCATCATAAGCGTGCAGAGAGACGGTCCCGTCCGGCGTCCGGTCGCTTCGCCGAAAGGTCACTTCATACCGGCATGCGGCGGGTATAATAGCACTATGCTCACCCAACATAGATTCCGCGACCGCGCTGAAGCAGGGCGCGCCCTCGCAAAGAGGCTGGCGGCCTACGAGGGTGACGCGGACGCGCTCGTTTTGGGTTTGCCGCGCGGCGGCATTCCTGTCGCGTACGAAGTTGCGCGTGCTCTCGGTGCACCGCTTGACGTCTTCGTCGTTCGCAAACTCGGCGTTCCCGGCCATGAGGAACTCGCCATGGGAGCGATCGCATCCGGAGGCGTGACGGTTTTCGATCCGGGGTTCGTCGATCGCATCCCGCGCCGCGAATTGAACTCGGTCGTTGAGCGAGAGTCTGCCGAACTTGAACGCCGCGAGCATCTTTACCGGAACCATAGGGCTGCGCAAAACCCGGAGGGAAAAGTCGTCATTTTAGTGGACGATGGTCTCGCAACCGGAGCGAGCATGCAAGCTGCGGTACATGCTCTGCGTGCATTGAAGCTGCGCAAGATTGTCGTTGCCGTTCCTGTTGCATCGCGCGACGCCTGCGAAACTATGGCGCACGTTGCCGACGAGGTCGTGTGCCTTCTGACTCCCGACCGATTTTATGCCGTTGGTCAATGGTATGACAATTTCTCTCAGACGTCCGACGACGAGGTTCGCACACTGCTGGAGCGCGCCGCTCAAGAATACGCGACAACTCACACCGCACCCACCGGAGACGCTCAAGCATGAAGTTTCGTGAAGCTACCTCGGAGATCGTCCGGCTCCTGGCGCGCGAAGCTTGGCCAGTTCGCGGCGATCCCGAAGACTATGATCCGCTGCTCGACCAGATAGGTGACGCGGCGTACGTACTGATCGGCGAAGCCTCGCACGGGACTGGCGCAGGCTGCGCGCTCGTCGGGTTTTCGACGTACGACGGAACCGTCACCGCCGCGCGCGATTGGCACCAACCCTCGGAACGCCGCCACGTTCGTCCAGCTCGGCCGGAAAGCGTCGAGGGGCTGCTCCACGAGGTCGGCGAAAAGGCGTTTACTCTCACGCTCCGCTCCGGTGAAGGGCGCCACATCCTCTACGGTTCGTTTCTCGAGCGAGCGATCGGCGTCGTCTACCGCCCGGAAACCGAGCTGATGAGCCACTACCTGGAGGCACGTCCGGCGCGGCAGTTCGACGCCATCGTACACATCGATCACACGCGGGCAGTCGAACCGCTCGAGCGCAGTGCCGTGTGGGAGACCGGCGAGGTTCCGGAAACATATCCGACCGGTGTTTGATGCGACATCTCTGCCACGCTCTTTGAAGGAGTTAAAAACAATGCCAGACGTCATCAAAGTTATCGAAGTACTTGCTGAATCCCCGAGGAGCTGGGAAGACGCCGCCAATGAAGCCCTCAAGAAAGCTTCCAAGACGCTCAAAAACATCCGATCCATTTACATAAAGAACTTTGAGGCAAAAGTCGAGCGCAACAAGATTACAGAATATCGCATCAACGCAAAAATCGCGTTTTTGTTGGACTAAAAGCGGCGCTGCCTTTACGTGCGCTTGAGCAAGGCGCGCCGCATCACGCGATCTGCAACTGAGTAGTATAATCCTACGTGTTGACCCTCATCTAAGGCTGAGGCGGCAAAAGTGATCTGCGTGAAATCCGCACGCTCCGGCTGCGCGGGTGGCGTGATAACGGGCTCGTGGCTGCGAGCGCGTATCTCATTGAAGGTGCTGTCGAACTCAATCCAGCCGATGCTCCACCGAGCGTCGCGATCAGAACCATTGTAAAACATCACCGGGCGCTGCGGATCGGCCGTCGACACAGGACCCGTGCTCAGATGCCAACAGTCCCACATCTGCGGGCGAGCGTCGAATGGCGGCGCGCCGAATGTCCACGGGCCATCGAGCTTGGGCGCCGACGCCATGCCGATCTTCGATTTGCCGTCTTCTGCGAACTCAAAGAAAAGACGCCAGCTGCCGTCCGGCACGCACGCGATCGTTGCTTCCTTCGGATTGCGAAATCGCGAAATATCCGGAAAGACAGGTCCGCGCTTCTGCAGATTATGGATGTCGCGACCAGTCGCCAGCAACAGATCCCCTCCCAGTCTTGCTTGATTCCAACCGGTATAGTACACGTGGTAAATGCCATGACGCGATGCGAGTGTCGGGTCCTCGCAGCCATCGCGATCGTCTTGCGCCGGCCCTGCCTCGAGTGTAGGTTGATCGTCCATTTCGAATTCAATCGGGGATCGGCCGGCCGCATAGAAGATACGCGACACTTTCTCTCTTGGGTTGTCGGCTGGATTGACGACCCGTAACAAAGCGTGGTATCGGCCATCCTCGTCCCAGACGCAGGGGCTCAAGACAAAAAAGTCACGCAACTCATCGCTGCGATGGAGAATGAGCTCATCGTCACGCTCGATAGAGAAGCGAACCACTATAACTTGACAGCCTCGAGCGCGTAGAAAAACGCTTCGGAAAACGTGGGGAAGGAATTTATGACGTGACGCAATGCTGCGACGCGCATACCACTCTTTATCGCCACCGTTGCCCACCCAATCATTTCGGCTGCGCATGGTCCGATGACTGAAGCACCAATGATAGTTTGCGCGTTCTTGTCCACGACGAATTTCACGTGCCCTTTGACCGGTTTATCATAGAAAAGATTCGATCGTGGCGCGCTCGTGAGATCCACTTCGGCAACGGCGAATTGCAAGCTGCGTTCGACGGCTTGCGCTTCGGTGAGACCAACTGACCCGATCTCCGGATCGGTGAAGACGGCCCGGGGCACCGCATCGTACCTCGCTTGTTCCGGTTTGCCGAGGATATCGGTTGCGGCGATCCATCCTTGATACTTTGCGAGGTGAGTAAAGAGTGCGACGCCTGTGACATCTCCGACGGCGTAGATGTTCTCCGCAGCTCGGCAATGCGCGTCAACCTTAATCGAGTGTTTCTCAATCGCGATCCCGAGCGAATCAGCGTTGATGGCGCTCAACCGCGCCTTGCGGCCGGTGGCGACTAACAGCTCGTCCGCTTCAACGTTTTGATTGCCGTCAAGCGAAACGGTAACGCCGCCATCGCCAAAGCGAACGCTCGTTGCCTTCTTGCCCAAGACGACGTCGATCCCGTCCTCATGTAACGCCTCGAGCATGATGTCCGCGATGACTGGTTCCTCGCGCGGCAGTACGTGGCGACCGGGTTCAACGAGCGTCACTTTGCTTCCATAGCGTGCGAAAACTTGTCCCAACTCGACCCCGACAGCACCCGATCCGAGCACCGCAAGCCGTTGGGGAACGCTCTTCGCCGAAGTTGCTTCCCTGCTGGTCCAAAAGCGGCCGCCCGCCAATCCCTCGATCTCGGGAATCGCAGGCTCGGAGCCGGTTGCAAGGACGATCGTGTCACACGTGTACGAGCGATCCTTGACCCGCACCACACCGGGTTGCTCAACCTTGGCTTCGCCTCGAATCAAATCAATATGATGTTCGCGCAGCCACGGAAGGTGGCCGGTGTCATCGTAATTGTCCACGCTCTCAGTGCGCCAGGCCGCGGCTTGCGAAAACGAAAGCGACCCCGTGACTGCGGCTTTGGAACCGGGGACGCGTCTGCTCTCCGAGTATGGTTGCTGCGAGCGCAGCAATGCTTTCGATGGGATGCACGCCCAAAACGCGCATTCACCGCCGATGCGTTCGTTTTCGACGATGGCAACGCGCTTGCCGCCGTTGCCAAGTTTGCCGGCGCACACCTCACCACCGGGCCCCGCGCCGATCACGATGACGTCATAGTCTCGATTCATGCTTACGCGTATACTCGCTCCGAGGGTGATGCCCTGTTCGAGCTGCCCGCTTGCCTGCAGCGCTAAATGGTAACGGCGTACATGACGCGTTCAAGGTACAGACCGTGTGCCGGAGCGGTAAAACCTGCGCGCGCGCGAACACCGGAGGCAATCACATCACCGACGTCGGCCGGCGGTCGGCGTCCGCGCCCAACTTCTATGAGCGTGCCGGCGACGATCCTCACCATGTTGTGCACGAACGAATCTGCAGAAATCACAATATCAAGGAAATCGCCGCTCCGCTCCAGCTCCACCGATTGCACGTTTCGCCGCGTGCCTTTTGAACGCGATTCGACCGCGCAAAAAGCCGCAAAGTCGTGCTCGCCGATAAGGAAGGCCGCCCCAGAGCACATCGCGTCCGTGTCGAGGCTGGCACTGACGTGAAACGCGCGCCGTGCATGCAAAGGCGACGGCGCCACCCGGTTAAGAATCCGGTATCGATATGTCCGCGAGAGCGCATCGCGCCTGGCTGAAAAACCAGCCGCGCACTCCACGGCGCGCACGACGGCAATGGCGTGCGGGCGCAGCAGCGCGCTCGCAGCCACGGCGAGCCTGCGCAACTGCATCTGACTTGTGGTCACGCAGCTAACAACCTGTCCGGTAGCGTGCACGCCCGCGTCCGTCCTCCCGGCGGCCTCAATCTTCACGCTGTGCCCAAAGAGCGTTTCGAGGACGTGCTCGACACGCTCGGCGACAGAGGGCAGCCCCGTTTGGCGTGCAAACCCGTGATAGCCCGAACCGTCGTATTCGAGCACCAGCGCGAGGGTTCTCGCAGCGTCTTGCATCGGACGGTCAATTACCTATGACGCGACCGAAACATTTTTGACGACATGGCGGCACCCAGATCAAAAAGGAGGCGGCGCCGACCCCTTCCCTGGATGCAGCGCCCCTTCTGTCGCGGTCGTTCATCGGATTTTTGTTTCAGAGCCGAATCTTTGGACCCCAGCCGCCAAACTGTCCGGTGTTTTCGGACGTATAGCGGATCACTTTGTTCATACCAAGGACGCGATCGTTGTCTTCGTCGTGCTTGGGCTTAACGCGCTCGGTCATGATGGTTTCCCTCCCATGTTGCGGCCGACGTATCTGTCGACCGGAGCCGCCCCAACGGCAAACTCACATGCCAAGGATAACCGAGCATGGTGGGTGCCAGCCTCCGTGGTTCCACTCACCTTGGGCAGATGACGGTACCTAGTCTAGCCGGTCCAGTACTTATTGCTACTCGGGTTTTTGGAGCGGAAAGAGCAGCACGTCGCGGATCGATTCTTGGTTCGTAAGAATCATGATTAGGCGATCCAAGCCGACCCCAATACCGCCGGTCGGCGGCATGCCGTACTCAAGCGCATGCACGTAGTCCCAATCCGGTTCTGGCGCTTCCGTATCACCGGCGGCGCGCTCGCGCGCCTGGGTCTCGAAGCGTTCGCGCTGATCGTCTGGGTCGTTGAGTTCCGAAAAAGCATTGGCGATTTCCATGTTGGAGATAAACAGTTCAAAGCGCTCGACGAGATGCGGGTCGTCGCGCCGGCGCTTGGCGAGCGGCGACAACAGCACAGGCTGGTCCGTGATGAAAACCGGATTCGTGAGGTGCGGCTCGACCGTAGCGGAAAACAACTTGTCGATGACGTGGCCGTGACTTGAGCCGGGCTCGATCGTCAGCTTGAGGCGCGCAGCTTCCGCCCGTGCTCGCTTCTCGTCGAGAATGTCCTCGCGCGACAGCCCGCCCCATTTCTTCATTGCTTCTAAGTAGGGCACGCGCGCGAAAGGCGCTTTGAGCGATAAGTCTTTACCGGCGTACTCATGCTTTTCGCCGACGCGCGCTGCACCCGCGGCTGCCAGCACCATGCCTTCGCACAGCGTGAGCATGCCTTCGACGTCCGTATACGCTTCGTACAGTTCGAGCATGGTAAATTCCGGATTGTGCGTTCGGTCGATGCCCTCATTGCGGAAGGTGCGCCCGATCTCGTACACTTTTTCGATGCCGCCGACGATGCAGCGCTTGAGGTTAAGCTCGGTCGCGATACGCATCTGCAGCGGAATATCCAGCGCGTGGGAACGCGTAACAAACGGTCTCGCATTTGCGCCGCCCGCTACCGTCAGCAGCGTCGGCGTCTCGACTTCGGTGTAACCACGATCGTCGAGGAAGCGGCGCAAGGCCGATATGATGTGGCTGCGCGCAAGCATCGTGTCGAGCACCGGTCGGTTGACCATGAGATCGACGTAGCGGTGTCGGTAGCGGGCTTCCGGGTCCACAAGTCCATGCCACTTCTCGGGCAACGGCCGCAGCGACTTGGACAGCATGACAGCCTCGTTTACCGCGATGGTGAGTTCGCCAGTCTTCGTGCGAAACGGCTCGCCGCGAACGCCGACGATGTCGCCACGATCGATCAGGTCGACAATACCGAAGGATTCGCCCATCGTCTCTGCCCGAAAATACAGCTGGATGCGCGCTGACTGATCCGCGACGTCGGCAAAGACAATTTTCTTTCCCATGCGGCGGATCGGCTGCAAACGCCCCGCGACCGCGACGGTCGTGCCCGCATGCTCGCCTACCGCAAGCTTCTCGAATGCGCTGCGGACGCCAACCACATCATGGCTGCGCTCGAATTTGGTCAGTGCAAAGGGGTCGTGTCCGGCCTTGCGCAGCGCATCCAATTTGGTACGCCGCGCACGAATGAGTTCGGCCTCGGTGGCGCCGGTATCGCCGCCTGAGGTCACTTGTTTTTGGCTTTAGAGCCGCCTCTGCGATTGGCGCGTATGCTGATCACTTTGAGTTGAATCTCCCCAGAGGGTGCGGTGGCGACGACCGTCTGACCCGGCTTGGCCCCGACGACGGCTTTGCCTATTGGCGACTCGTTGGAAATCTTTGAATTGAGCGGATCGCTCTCCGCACTGCCCACGATCGTGTAATCGTTTTCGGAACCCGTGTTGAGGTTCTTGACCTTTACCGTGCTGCCGAGATGGACTTCATCCGCTCCGCCTTCACCCTCGTGGATGATTTTAGCGTTGCGGATCATCGCCTCCAGCTTCATGATCCGGCCTTCGATGAACGCTTGCTCCTGCTTTGCGTCTTCGTACTCCGCGTTTTCCGAAATGTCACCGAATTCTTTGGCCTGGCGAATCCGGTCGTTCACCTCTTTGCGGTGAACGGTCTTGAGCTCGTCAAGCTCACCTTCGAGCTTGCGTAAGCCTTCTTCGGTGACTACGGTCTCTTTTTCAGTCATGTGATCTCCTTAAGTTGTTGCGTGCGCGACGAGGTCGGTGACGTATGGGCGAAAATCGAGACGGGCGAGCAGCGCGCGATAGTCGGCATCCGTGACGTCGTCCCAGCGCTTGCCCAGTATTGCGAGCATCGCTGCTTCCATTACGTTCGTTCCAAACGACCGCCCGCCGAGATTCGGCGTTGTCGTCACCAGTCGAGCGACGTGCCGAGCGCGCAATTCATCCACGTTGTGCTGGGTCATCGTATTGGTGATGATGGTCTTGCCGCTTAGATCGTCGGGCATGTTCTGGCGAATGAAATGAAAGTCGCCTGCGATGAGCCGCGCATCGTGATAGTACTGAGGGAATTTCGGTTCGGGCGCTCTTTCCTGTTTCTTGCCGGTTGGGTAGAAAAACTGGAACGGCAGTTTGCAGGCATCCGGCAAGTAGCGGTCAGCCAGTGCCTCAAACTCCGAAAGTGTCTTCACCGGTTTGTCGATGCCCAAGGCAAAGATGAAGTCCCCAAACGTCACGTCTGCACCGGCTTCAACGAGCGCTTGCGCCATGCCGAAGCGGTCGAGAGCGCTGACCATGAGAACGGGCAGTCCTTTGAAATCAATGATGCCATTGTTTTGGAGGTATGTGATCGTTTCTCGCTCGAGCGTGTTCTTCAGACCGCTGCCATCGACCACCGGTGTCTTTTTTACTGCTTCAAGCATGCGCAGTCCGTCGCGCAGCGCGTAGCGGTGTTTACCGGCGTAGAGATAGACGTCGATGCCGCCCAGACCGATGGCGTCAACTGTGCCGTCGAGTTCTCGCAGCGCGGCAATCGCGCGGTCGAGCGATCCATCGAAACCGATGCGGCGAATGTCGATCCGCTCGCCTAGCCAGTCGACCTCGACCTGGTGATCGCGCGTCGATGACCCCAGGCTGACGGAAACTATCTGCTTCATGAAAGAGCGACGCCCGCGGGGCGAGGCTCGGCGGCCCGCGCAGCCCGCGCCCGTTCCCGGGTCTGCGCGATCATTGCCGGCGTAACTTCCTTGTCGAATGCACGCATGCCGGCGAGCTCAAAGCCATGCTTCTCAGCAAGCCGCTCAATTTCGAGCACTTTATCGAGATTGACGCCTCGGCCCAGCGAGTAGTTGACAAAGCGATTCTCCAACGTCAGAATCATCGTCTCTGCCATGCATGCAAGTGAGGTCTTGGGCGGCAGGCCAAAATCGAAATGGAAATCGACGTCGCCGGGAACGCGAATGTTGCCGCCTTCGGTCACGAGCACGTCGTCGCGCTCCGTGGCCACTCTGCGCGATACGTCGTGCGGCAACGAGACTTCACAAACAACCGCGCCTGACCGCAGATCCTCGGGTTCAACAATCGCGGATGTGGCGGCTGTTGCGGTCAGCACGAGATCAGCGTGTCGCACCGCCTCTTTGATGTCGGTCGTCCAGCCCAACTGTGCCTGGACGTGCGGTTGCATGGCGTGAGTCAGTTTTTCCAAGCGCGTCGCGTTGCGCGCCGCAAGCGTCACGCGCGACACTTTGCTGGCAAGAATTTGCGCGCATGCCGATCCGATGCTCCCGGTCGCGCCGATGACCACGGCGCTCGCGTTAGGAAGGTCGACTTCCATCTCGCGCGCGCCGCGGAAGAGACTCTGAATGGCAGCGGCGATCGTGTACGAGTTGCCCGAAGTAACGGCGATCGGGCAGTTCTCCGCAACAGTCGGGCCGCCATCGCCGACGACGGCTGTGAACCCGCCGAGTCCAACGATGCCGCAGCCCAGTTCCGCTGCAATGTTCGCGGCCTTGATGATACGCGCCATCACTTCGTTTCGCGGCAACTCCAGGAACTGGTCGGGCATGAGCGGCGCCGCGAGGAAGTACCCCATGATCTCCTCGCCGGTCTTGCTGCGCACGCCGGTTATCTCTGAAACTTTGTAGGACGGCATCCACTCGAGAATCTTACGGATAAGCGGCATCCCTTTGCCGGCGGCGCGAGGCTCGTACCGGAGGACGTCGTCATACGAGAGCGGGTGGATGATGAAACCGAACTTACGCACCAAGTACCTCGGATTATATAGGAGTCCGGGAAATTGTAGAGTTCGCAAAATGCCGGGCGCTGTCCTGGCAAGCGGCCGGCCAACGCGATTAGGTGCTGCCGCCTTCGCAGCGGTCTTTGAGCGCTCGCAGCATCATCATGGAATTCTCTTCGACCTTCTTTTGGAGAATCGGGCCGATGAGCTCGGCAAGCGTGGGCACGCCAAAATCGTAATCGACGCCCAACACAACCTTTGTGACGCCGTCGCGTTCGACAAAAGTCCACGCGCCTTCGAACTTGTCGAGATCGCCTTCGATGAGTTTATAGTCGATGCGAGTGTTTTTGTCGTCGAACACGTCGACTTCCGTCCATTCGATGGGCGCCTCCTCAACGAGCGTCTTCCAACGGGTCGTTGTGGTGTTGCCGTCGCGTCTGATAATTTTGACGTACTCGACGTCGGGCATGAAGTCCGAATAGCGCTCCATGTCCTTAGCTAGCTCGTAGATCCGGTGCCGCGGCGCCTTGATCTCTATCGAGGTCTCCACGTACGGCATCAGGCGGACAGCGCTCCAAGTTTCTCTTTGGCTTTGGCAACGGCTTGCGCGAGGATGGCAATCGCTTCGTCGATCTCGGCACGCGTCACGATAAGCGGCGGTTCGAGGCGGATGACGCGCTGCTGGTTGAGCGTGTAGGCTGCAGTCAGACCGAGCCGCAGCGACTCCGGAATGATGACCCCGCCATAACCTTCGTGGCTCAATTCGAGGCCGACGATGAGGCCGCGACCGCGAACGCTCGCGATGACCTCAGGAAACCGCCGCTGAAGCGCCCGCGCTTGTTCGAGCAGATACTCCCCTTGCGATTTCGACTTCTCGACGAGATGCTCGTCGATGAGTACCTCGAGCGCCGCGAGACCAGCAGTACAGGCGAGAGGATTGCCTCCGAACGTCGACGTGTGCAAAAGCGGTGAGTCCCCGAAGGCGCTCATCCAGACGTCGTGACGCGAGATGGTTGCACCAATTGGAATGACGCCGCCAGAGAGGCCTTTGGCGACGGTCATGATATCGGGCACCACGCCTTCCGCGTCCACGCCCCAGAGGTAACCTGTGCGGCCAAGCCCCGTTTGCACTTCATCCGCGATGAACAGCGCACCGTGGCGGCTGCATAACTCGCGCGCGCCGCGCAGGTAGCCGTCAGGTGGCAGAATGACGCCGCCCTCGCACTGGACGGGCTCCACGATGAACGCCGCTGCGCCCGCAAGCGCCGTATCGAGCGCTGCAAGATCGCCGAACGGCACGTGCTCGAATTCGGGCACGAGCGGTTCGAACTTTTCCTTGAACACGTCGCGGCCGGTGGCGGTGAGGCTGCCCATCGTCTTGCCGTGGTAGCCGTTCGACGTGGAGACGATGTGCACGCGTTTGGTTGACAGGCGCGCGAGCTTGAGCGCCGCTTCAACTGCTTCAGTGCCGCTGTTGGAGAAAAAGGTAATCTTGAGGTCGCCGGGTGCGAGATCGGCTAACGCTTTTGCCAATGCCGCTGTCTTCGCGTTGAACAATATGCGCGAGGAGAGCGCCATGTGATTGAGCTGCTCTCGTACCGCTGCGACGACTTTTGGGTGCATGTAGCCAAGCGTAAAAACGCCGTAGCCTCCGCAGAAATCCAGGTACGCTTTGCCCGTGTGATCGTAAATTCTGACGCCGCGGGCCTCCATCTCAATGCCGGCGCCCGCAATTTTCATGAAGCGGGCGAGAGGCGGGTTGATGAACTCTTTATATGCGGAATAGACAGCGTCGAAAAGCGACGCCTGGTCTTGTGCCTCGTGCGTCATCATTTGCTCTGCCTTCGCCGACTGCCAAATGCCGCCCCTTGCCGCAAAGGCGGCGCCGCACGGTGGTTCGAAGCGTTTTCCGACAGTGACAAGTGGCGCGTCATACGCGACGTCCGATGGGCTGCGCATCGCCTTTGTGCAGGCAGGAACTGGTCAGCCCCTCGTGTTCTTGCATGGTGTCGGCTCAACGAATGAAATTTGGCGCCGCCAGATGCTGGCGCTCGCGCCGACGATGCATTGCATCGCGCTCGACTACCGGGGCTACGGACGCTCTGAAGTTCCGCCGGCCCCATCCCTCGTACCCGGTGCCGGAGATCCGCAAGCAATTTCGCGTGGCGCTTTTGCGCGGGATGTTTTCGCTGTTCTCGACCAATGCGGACTCGCTGCCGCGCATCTGTGCGGCTGTTCGCTCGGCGGCGTCGTTGCGCTTGAATGTTATGCCAGGGCGCCGGAACGGGTGCGCTCACTCATCTTGGTTGACACGTTTGCGTTTTATCCAGGCGGCGTGGGATCCATGGACGACCGCATTACGACGCTCGAGCAGTTGGGTATCGAAGACTTCGCTCGTTCGCGTGCTCCGAAGGTGCTTCAGCCAGAGGCCGCTGCTGATCGCATTGAATTCGTGCGCAGCCAGATGAGTTCGATTCCGCTCGACGTATACAAAGCGGCCACGCGTGCAACGTGGACGGGTGATTATCGCGATCTTGTGCCGCGCATCGATGTGCCGGTGCTCGTCATGTGGGGCGAAAAGGACACGCTCATCGCTCCCTACGAGTGCAGCGCTGAAATAGCCTATTCACTGCGCGAGCCGGGCAAAGTGACGGTCGTTCCCCACGCGGGTCATTTACCCAACGTCGACAATCCAGAATTTTTCAACCATACCGTCACTGAATTCATCGCGCTTCAGCGCAGCTCTTGAACCCGCCTCAAGAGTTGACTCGTTTCGGTGGGTGTCAGTTGGTTCAGCGGCGGGCGGACATTACGCCAGGCCGCTACCCCACTTGTCAAAGCCATGTACGTTTTGAGCGCGGGAATGAGCGGGAAGTTTTCAAAGGCAACACGCGTGGCATTGACGCCGCGCTCGAGCGAGGCCGCGTTTGGGTCATTTCGCTTGTCGTAGAGCGCGATGATCGCCTGCGCTGCGACATTCGCGGTTGCAGAAATGCAGCCGCTTGCTCCCGCGTCCATGGCGCGCAGCAGCAGCGCCTCGGTCCCGACCATGACGTACATTGATGGGCCAAGACGGCGGCACAGTGTTTCGGTTGCCGGCCAATTTCCCGAGCTGTCCTTGAGACCCACAACGATTGTCGGAAATTCTTGATGCAGGCGTTCAACAAGATCCGCGCTCATTTCGATGCCACTCACCTGCGGTATGAGGTAGAGGAACAGCCGCAATCGATCGTCGTTGACTCGCTCGATCGTCGACGCGAAGGCGTCGAATATCCCCTGATCGTTGACGCTCTTGTAGAAAAATGGCGGCAGCATGAGCACGCGCTGGACGCCGGTCGATAGGGCATGGCGGGTGAGCTCGACGCTATCGCCGACGGCGCAGCAGCCGGTGCCGACGATCAGCTTATCAGCTGGAATACCGCCGGCGACAACGTTTTCGAGAATCGCTCGTCGTTCGGCTATCGTGAATGAATTAGCCTCGCCTGTTGTGCCCAAAATCAATATGCTGGTACAGCCTTGGGCAAGCAGCCGCCGGCAGTGCTGCTCGAGCAACGTGACGTTCGGATTGCCGTTATCGTCCATCGGCGTCAGCGCGGCCGGGACCACACCGGTCGCGACATGTAACCGAGCCCGAACTACTTCCGCCATAGGGTCCCCAAAAAAAAGAAGAGGTTGGCAGGCCGTTCGGCGAGCCGGCGCATGAGATACGGATACCACTGCGAGCCAAACGGAATTGCGAGGCGAACCTTGTAGCCGCGGGAGCGCAACTCCCCCTGCAGCTTCGGCCGCACTCCGTAGAGCATCTGAAATTCATACCGGTCATCGGCGATGCCATGTCGCTTGATGAACTCCATCGAGTGGTCGATGATGACGTGATCGTGTGTTGCGATCGCTGTGAAACCGCTCTCGCGCAGCGATAACTCGATGAGCCGGACGTAGTTGCGGTCGACATCGGCTCTCTTCGTCAGCGCAACTTCCGGTGCCTCAAGATACGCGCCCTTGACGAGGCGCACATTGGGCTTCAGCGGGAAAAGAGAACGCACGTCGTCCTCGGAGCGGCGCAAATACGCTTGCAGCACGGTTCCGACGTTCGTTAATCCAGCCTCTCGCAGCGAGCGATAGATCGAAAGCGTCGCATCGGTGTATGCGGATTGCTCCATGTCGACGCGCACGAAGTTGTTAAAACTGCGCGCATGCTGGACGATGGCAGTGAGATTCTGGCGCGCGAGGTCGCAGTCTATGACGAGACCCAGGTGGGTAAGTTTGAGCGCCACGTTAGAACGCAGTCCTTCGGATGCGAAGCAGGTGAGAATGTGGCGGTAATCGCGCACCACGGTGGCCGCATCGTTGCGATCTTGCACGCCCTCGCCGAGCATGCCGCAGGCTACAGTGAAACCACGTTCATTGACAAGCCGCACGACCGCAAGAAATTCATCGAGCGTCTCGCCGGCAACAAAGCGCCGCGCTCCCAAACTCATCCCATGACGGTACATGAAGCGCCGCAACGCGCGATTGTCAGCCGCGCTAAGCAATGCGGAGCGCATAAGGTTATCAATCGGTGTGGTCAGCGACGCCACGTGCGGACGATTTTTTGCGCGAAGTGATGCAAAATCTTTGTGCGCCTTGCCGTGAACGGTCGAGACAAGCTCGACCGCTACATAAGTGAACGGTCGAGACAAGCTCGGCCGCTACGTGTGGCTGGGGTAGTGACCCGCTGCGCTAGGATAACTTAGTGCCGCAGTTCGGGCAGAACTTCGCGCCTGGCGCGACCGCAGCATGACAGCTCGGGCACTCTCCTTGGGCCGCAACTACCACACCGCAGTTTGGACAGAACTTCGATCCTGCTGGGATTTGCGCTTGACACTTTGGGCACGTGACCGAGGCGGTGGCGGGAGCGCTTGCAGCTGCGCCTCCACCGGACTGCGTCGATTGAGCAGCCCCATCACGCATTGCTTGATTGATCATTCCCGGCATCTGCATACCGAGCCCAAGTCCCATGCCTAGGCCGGCCGCCGAGCCGGCTGAGCCGCCAGGATTCTGCGCCGCCTCTTCCAGCGATTTGGCCGCCTTGAACTGCATGTACTGACCCATGTTGCCGACGACGCCCATGCCGGTGCGCTCGTCGATAACTTTCTGCACGTCGTCCGGCGGCGTGATGGCATTGATGAGGAAGTCAATGAGCTCGACGCCGTACTGCGCGAAGTCATCTTTGACGCGCGCTTTGCCTGCAGCGCCGATCGCATCGTACAGCTTTGGCAGGTCGAGGATGCTCTTGACCGTTTCACCGAGCAAGTTGTTAAGGCGCGAGACGATGATGTTACGGAAGAAATCTTGCAATGAGTCTGAGGTGTAGACGTTTGCTGTTCCGACGACCTTGTTGACGAAGAGCTGTGGATCCGTTACCCGGACGCTGAAAATGCCATACGCGCGCAGCCGCACCATGGAGAATTCGCTGTCGCGAAAGAGGATGGGATCGGCCGTTCCCCAGTGCTGATTCGTGAATACTTTCAGCGCGACGAAGTACACTTCCGATTGAAACGGCGACGTGCCGCCGAAAGGCATCGAAAGCAGACCTGTGACCAGCGGCAGGTTCTGCGTGGAGAGTGTGTACCGGCCAGGTTGGAACGTATCGAGAGCTTTACCGTCGCGGAAGAAAACCGCCGCTTGGCTCTCCTGCACGATGAGCTGGCTGCCCCACTTAATGTCGGTGGAACCGGTCTCAGGCCAGCGATGCACGATCTGCTGTCCGCTGTTGTCGAAAAATTCTATGACGGAAAGTCCGAACGCCATGTTTATCCTGCTACCTCAAACGACACAAGTTTGCTGTCCACTACAGATACTAAGGTGGTCGGCAAGAGTTTCAATGAGGGCCAGCCTTGTCCCGCTCGTAGCGTGCGAAGCTTCACAGGCCGCTCGCGTAACTGGTGGCGATCGAGCCGATTATCTACAGAGTAATGATGCATGCGCAGCGAGTGATGTTCCTAATAGGCGCCGGGTTTGCGCTCTTTCTGCTCATCCCGCTCTTCATCTTCATTGCGCCATACCATGCCATCCGAGAGCGCGCCGAGCAGTAGGATGTCTCTCCTCATTGTCATGGCGTTGCGGTTACGGCGACAGGCGGCGGCGTGAGCGCCTGCACTATCGAGTGGGCGAACGTTGTCAAACGGTATTACTCGTCGAAGCCTGCGAAAAGCACCAGTATATATTATTATTTAGTCGTGCGTGGCGGCTACGGAGACGAGCACACCGTACAGCTCACGAACGAGATCGTCTTCTGGCGAACCCAGAACGGCGACGCGCTCAAGCTGCAGCGTCGGGGCGATAGCATCACCACTGTGCAGCTGACATCCGGAGAATCATCGAAGACAGCCGCGAACCCTGATTGGCAATTGCGCAACGAGATGCACGGCATCAACGTCATGATGGTTTTCGAACTGGTAGCCATCGCAATCGCGGTCATCGCCCAGATCGCTCTGCGGCAGCTACCTCGTTAACTCATTCATCGCGTCCACTCGGAAGCAAGTCGAAAACAGACGCCCGCGATCTAGGGCGTGGGCAGCCCGTCGAACAGGTGCTTGCGCGCCTCAAAGCGCCGATCGAACTCTCCGGTGAGAGCATCGAGTTTCGCAAGCGCCGTCTTCAAGCGGTCTGTATCGTTTGAAGCTTGTTCGACTTCGCTTGCCGCATCGTCGAATGAACCCAGCTCTTGCATGATGCCCGCATCGTACTGATACAGACGGGTCAGCTCGGACTCGCCCATCTGTACGCGATCGAAAACGGCGGCGTAACCATAGTCTGCAAAACGCATGCGGTCGATAATTTTCTCCATACGCCGGCCGCTTTGGTCGATCAGCGGAAGGCTATCCATGTTCCCGGAGCGCGAGAGCGTGTCAACGATATTGTCGAGCCGGCTCTTGACCTTTGAGAGGCGCTCGCCAATGACAGCGCGCAGTTGCTTGTCGGCAATGCGCCGATCTTCAACTGCTTTGTAGCCTGCGAAACCTGGGATCCAACTGGCAAGATTCGAGAGCGCTTCGCCGACGCTGCCGGCATGCGAAATGCTCGGGTGTGCGGGCGGCGGCTGCACTGATTGCGGCGACACCTGCCCCGGAGCGCTTGGTGCGGGCGTGCTGGGATTGGCGGGCTGACCGCTTTGGTTATTACTATCCATTATATGACGTCGCTCCTTTGCCGGCGCAGGGTCCGGCTTGCACCTATATTACCAGGATTGCCGCCGGATGTTGCACACGTGCGTTGACGGATTCGTAGGCCCGGTCACACCGCCTCCGACAATACTGGGCGCCCTTCGTCCGCTGCGCTGCGAGTTCTTGCCTCGGCGAGGATGAGACGCACATTGTCGGCAGAGGGTTCGTTATTGATGCGTTCGCGAAGAGCACTTGCGCCTTCGATCCCTTTGAGGTACCAGCCAAGGTGCTTGCGCATCTGCAGCATGCCGGACTTTTCCCCGTATCGCTCGATCATCGCATCGAAATGCGCAACCGCAAAGTCGACGCGCTCTTGCACGCTCGGCGTCTGCGCCGCATCCTCGCCGCGCATGCGGGCTGCAATCTCGCGAATGAGCCAGGGGTTGCCCAGCGTTGCCCGCCCAACCATAATTGCATCCACGCCCGTCTCGCGCAGGCGCTGCATTGCGTCGTCGGCGCCGTGTATGTCGCCGTTGCCGATAACCGGCACGTGCACGGCCTCTTTGAGCTTCGCAATGTATGACCAGTCGGCTTGTCCCTTGTAGAATTGTTGACCGTACCGGCCGTGCAATGTAAACGCGTCGATTCCAACAGCTTCGGCGCGCTGCGCGATCTCGATGAATGTGTAATCCGTTGCAGACCAGCCAAGGCGCATCTTTACCGTCACCGGTACGCGCTTCACCGCCTTGCGCACTGCATCGCATATCGCGACCGCGAGATCCGGGTTGCGCAAAATGGCGGCGCCATCGCCGCCTTTGACGATTTTAGGCGCCGGACATCCGAAGTTGATGTCGACGATATCGGCGCCACATTCCTCGACGAACGCGGCGGCTTGCGCCATGACCTCTGGGTCGTTGCCATGAAGTTGCACAGCCGTTGGGCGCTCGTCTGAATAGACGTCGATCATTTCGAGCGTGCGCTTATGCATGCGCACCAGCGATTGAGCCGAGACGAACTCGCTGACCGTGAGGCCTAGGCCGAACGGCTTAAAGAGCTTGCGAAAGAGCGCGTTCGTGACCCCTGCCATCGGCGCCAGGGCCAACGGAGGGAATATGGAAATGCCTGAGATGATGAGTGGGCGGACGGGAGCCATCACGTTTGACGGCTTCGTGCGCTGCGGCTCGTACGCCTCGCTCGGGCGAGCTTTTAAGGAAGCATATGTCGCGATCTGTTGAGTCAACCATCACCGTGCCACGCGCAGTCGTCGCCGACGTGATCGAACTCCGCCGCGACATCCACTCGTATCCCGAGTTGGGCTTCGAGGAAGTGCGCACCAGTGGTGTCGTTGCGGACCGCCTGCGCAGGTTGGGTTATCAGGTCAAGACCGGCATCGCGGAAACTGGAGTCGTCGGCATTTTGCGAACGGGCAGGCCCGGTCGCTGCGTGTTGCTGCGCGCGGACATGGACGCGCTCCCCATCCACGAAGAAAGCGGTTTGCCGTT
>Ga0207416_1000894_pt1 | contig 45340 bp, 39 predicted proteins | sample PaiPotPPM11metaG_FD_184107 | JGI IMG/M metagenome (GOLD analysis project Ga0207416, IMG submission 184107) | Iron sulfur acid spring bacterial and archeal communities from Banff, Canada, to study Microbial Dark Matter (Phase II) - Paint Pots PPM... ...
ACTCGTGCGCGCCAACCTGATGCACAGGAAAGACTTCACCCGCCTGCGGCAAAGCCACACTTCACCGCCACTCGATTCGGCACAATTGCTGCTAGACTGGGGAAATACATGAACCGGACAGTCGTGGACTTGTTCCGGCCATCCACGCCTTTGATCTGGCCCGGACCATTCGTGGATGCTTGCGACTAGCGCGGGCATGACGAGCAAGCTAGCTCCAAACGCGAGTCGCCGCCCTATCTATGATAGTTGCTGCTTTGCTCGACTCACCCTACAGCCGATCAAATCACGCCGTCTCCGAACCATAATCCCTCATGCTGTCGCACTGGGATGATTTCGGCATTTACTTACAGCGTGTAATGGCCGTCTGGGATTTTCTTCGCGACGTTGTAAATCGAATATTCGCAATAGGTCACCGCCAATGCCACTCCAGCAGGTCCCGGAAGCGTGACCTTCGTGGCGCGCGCTGTACATTCTACTTCATGTCCGTGGCCTCTGAGAATTCCCGGTAATAGAACCGTTTCTCGCATAGATGACATGTCTCCTCCTTCGCAAGCAGCAAGCGTAGCCCGGATGAGCGAAGCGACATCCGGGGTCTGACTCTCCGCGCAATCCCGCGTATCGCTTCGCTCATGCGGGTTACTCCTGCGGCGTACCTAAGCCTTCCTTCGGCGGCTCCAGCTTCGCCACGACGGCCGCAAGCGCATCGTTCAGATGAGTGCGGGCCGAGTGCACCATGCCGTCGAATTCGGACCGTCTTGGCGGCTCAAGCTTGAGCTTGCCGATCCGCACGAGATTGTCGAGCTCCTCCTTGCTCATATCCGGATATCGTCGTCCGAGCCGATAATAAAAATCTTCGGCTGCGCGCTCATCGTACTGATGAAGGAGCCTTTCCGCGAGGCCTTGCGCCGCCACTCCGCCGGGGCAAGAAAAATCGGGCTCACCTTGCGCCGCAATACGGTCTCGGCATTCTGCAAAGCCGCGTAGAGATCGGTGTAGCTCAGCGCCTCGCCGATCACGATCAGATCGATGTCGCTGTCTGCCGTATCGGCGCCTTTTGCCACCGACCCGAACACGAAGGCCGCTTTGATCCGGTCCGCGTAAGGCGCAAGGGTTCTCGCAAGCGGCTCGGTCAAAGCCACCGTCTTGACAACAAGGCTTTGCAATTCCTCGAAAACCGGCGAGCTACGGTTCGCCCGATAATGTTTCTGATTGCCGATGCGTTCGAGCGACACAAGGCCGCTGCGTTGCAATCGCGACAGTTCGCGTTCCACGGCGCCGGTCCCCGAGCGGACACTTCTCACGATCTCCGACACGTAGAAACTGCGCTCCGGATGGCCGAAAATGAGCGCCAGCACGCGCTGCTGAACTTTCGAGAACAGGGCGTTCGCTACGCTGAGCGCTTCCATTGATCCTTCCCAATTTGGGTATCATAGCTCCCATTATGGGTCGGATCAAGGACGGTGTTCTGTCTCTATAATAGGGACGCTCTCTTGACAATGGTCCCTACTTTCGTTACATATTCGCACGAATCAATCTCGCTCGTCGAAAGGACGCCTGCCGGAGGCAAGCCGGCAGGTGGGGCGAGTACGGTTCCCGCGGGCGGATTTGCAGTCCGCTCCCGGGCGGCTCCGGGCCAAAACGCCCGGCCGGCATTACGACCGGTCTGCGGGTCATACCGCCCGCTGCACTGGGACGGCAGGGGATGGGTAACACCCATCCCTACCTAGTTCCGTTCCAGGAAGCGCGTGAACTGGAGCTGAGCGGTGGCGTTCGGTCGCTGCCGCAAGAGCCGTGGTGGAACGCCGGCAGGCGAGCGCGCCCGATAGCGGAAGGGCGGCGCAAGCCGCCTTATCCGTGGCGCGACCCGCGCCCCTCCCTACCCTCCCCCGCAAGCGGGGGAGGAGAAAGAGGTTAGGTGCGGGACATGAAACACTGCGTCTGCCGGCGTTTCGCTTCCTTTCTTTTATTTTCGTCATTGCGAGGAGCGGAGCGACGAAGCAATCCAGAACCTCTCCGCTGCACTGGATTGCCACGCGGAGCCTGTCATCGGGCCGGCCACTTCGGGCCGGACCCGTTGGCTCGCAATGACGCCGAAAGACATCGCTGTTTGACAACACTCGCGCGCGCGCACGCGCTTGCGAGAACGGGATTGCTTTAGCCACCTCTCCCCGCGTGCGGGGTGAGGTCGAGTGAGCGTAGCGAACGAGGGTGAGGGGGCCTCTCGGCGATTCTGAGCGGCAGGGTCCGTTGCCGCGGCGCTTCAGACGCCGCCGCAACTCCGCGCCCAGCGGCGAGGCCCCCTCATCCCAACCTTCTCCCCGCGCGGCGGGGAGAAGGAGGCGCGAGCCGAACGATCGGAGACCTACGATGCCCGCATGGCGCAACAAACCAAGGACGGACAAGTCGAATTACCTGAAGCGGCGGACCTACGAGCAGGGCAAGGCCGAGGTCGATGCCGCCCATAAAGTCACGTTCCGGTTCTATGCCGACGCGTTGCGCTTGTGGCGCCGCTGCACGAAGCGTCGCTGCAAGCGGCATCGGCGCTGTCTCGGCGATTCGACGCAATGTTTTGGACGCGCCTTGCCGTTTGTACCGCCGTCGCAGCGGCGCCGCGCGCAGCGGCAGGCGATCGGCGGCGGGCCGCGGCGCGTTCCGCTCGCCACCCATGTCGAATGGACGGTGCGCCGCACCGAGATCAAGGATTTGGTGTCGTGGGTTTTCGGCTGATTCATTTTGCGCATTTCCACCGCGCGCTTTGCGCCGCCATCCCCGCGCCGGACGAGGGAATCGTAACCAATCCCCAGACTTATCCCCAAACGCATGCAGCATCGGTGTTTGTGCCCTTTAACTTGCGCCCTTCGGTTCGCGCGCTATCCTCGTTGCCAGATCGGTCGCGTTTGGTTCTGCCGAATGTGTCGATCGCCAAGGTCGGGTTAGCCTGGGTGCGGAGGCCGCTACCAAGCGTCGCGCCATGTGGCGGATTTGATCCTGGTTCCGAGCCGCGGGTAGCAGCGCTAGGAACGTGACGGGCGGGCGCAAGCCTGCCCGTCATGATTCATGCAGATCGGTTGACCGCGGCGCTATTTCGCGGCGATCATGCCGCCAGATCTGAGCGAACATGACCAATTTGATCAATCGTCGGCAGTTCACCATCGAATGGGGCCATTGCGATCCGGCCGGCATCGTCTTCAACAGCCGCTTTTTCGAATTCTTCGATTGGGGCACCTGGACGTTGTTCGAGCGGGCGCTCGGCATAAAGCCACAGGACCTCGCCGGCGTGTTCGGCATCGTCGGCATCCCGCTGGTCGATTCGGGCGCGCGTTTTATCGCGCCGGCGCGCTTCGGCGACGTCGTCGAGCTGACGTCGCAGGTCAACGAATTCCGCCGTTCGAGTTTCGACATCGAACACCGGATCTTTGTCGGCGACACGGTGGCCGTCGAAGGCCGCGAAACGCGGGTGTGGGCGGTACGCGATCCGGCCGACCCGTCCCGGATCAAATCGCAGCCGATCCCGCCGGAAGTCGTCGCGCGTTTTGCGGCGGCGTAGCACGCCGCAGCCGCCTTCCGCAGGAAAAGGCTTCCTTGTTCCTCAGGAAAGGGGCTCCTTGCCAGCGCGGCAATTTTGGAGGAAATTCAGGCAGAAAAAGAATTTGCGGAGGTAACCGCCATGGAAATCGCCCCTCTGGGTCCCGGCTTCGCCGCCGAATTGCGCGGTGTGACGCTCGCGGATGTCGCTGCCGACGATGCCATCTATGCCGCCGTCCGCGCGGCGTTCGAGGACTATTCGGTCCTGGTGTTTCGCGGTCAACAGATCGACGGCGAGGGCCAGCTCGCTTTCTCGCGCCGCTTCGGCCCGCCGGAAATCACCAAGGTCGGCTCGCTCGGCACCGGCACGCATTTCGTCATCCTGACCACGATCGGTCCGGACGGCAAAGTCGTGCCGGAGGATCACCGCTATGCCATGCGCAACAAGGCCAACCAGCTCTGGCATACCGACTCGTCGTTCAAGAGCGTGCCGGCGCTGACCTCGGTGCTCGCCGCGCGCACCATTCCGGCCAACGGCGGCGAGACCGAATTTGCCTCGACGCGGCTCGCCTTCGAACGGCTCGATCCGGCGCTGCAAACCAAGCTCGAAAATTCATTCGCCTGGCATCATTACGGCCATTCGCGCGGCAAGATCGCGCCCGACCTCGCCACCACCGAGGAACTCGCGGCGCTGTCGCCGGTGTGCTGGCGCATGGTGTGGAAGAATCCGGTCAATGGCCGCAGCGCTATTTACATCGCCTCGCATACCTACGCGGTCGAAGGCATGGAGCCGAGAGCGGGCGAGAAGCTCATCGAGGACTTGACCGCCGCGGCGACTGCGCCGGGAACGACCTACGAGCACAAGTGGCGCCCAGGCGACGTCGTGATGTGGGACAACCGCGCCACCATGCATCGCGGCCGGCCGTGGCCCGGCAACGAGCCGCGTTACATGGTGCGCACCACGGTCTCGGCGACGGCCGTCGACGGCGTCGAGAGCATGCGCCTGCCGCCGCAGCTTGCGGCAGAGTGACGGCGCTTCGGAAACGGGCCGCGCCGTGAACGTTCATCTCGTCGGCAGCATCGGCCTCGACACCGTGGATGAGGTTTTCGCCACCGTCGGCAACCTGCTCGGCCCGCATCTGCGCCGCGTTCCCGACGGCGAAGTCGGCGGCCGCCGCTTGTGGATCAGCTGGCAATACCCACTGTTGCGCGCCAGCGCCTTTCTCCGCCCGGATCCGTCCGGCGCCATCCGCCCGACCAACCGCTTTCCGCTGCTCACGTTGGCCGAAGGCGTCGCGCCGGAAGACGTGCGCTTCGGCGAGCTCGGCTATGCCCGCGAGGCGCGCGCCTCGTATCTCGACTTTGTCGCGGCGCGCGAGGACGGCACGCTGCCGCAGGGCATCCGTTTCCAGGTCTGCCTGCCGACGCCGTTTGCCGTCGTCAGTTCGGTCGTCGTCCCCGCTGTATTGCCCGCTGTCGAGCCGGCATATGAGAAAGCCATGATCGCCGAGGTCGCCGCGCTCGCCCGGCACATTCCGCATCGCGATCTCTGCATCCAATGGGATATTTGCAACGAGATGGTGATCTGGGACGGCCAGCCCAGCGAAGCGGTCCCAGGTAACGTCTCGCGCGAGCAACTGCTCGAGCGCATCAAGCGCCTGTGCGCTGCCGTGCCCGACGATATCGAGCTCGGCTTGCATCTGTGCTACGGCGACTTTGGCGCCAAGCATTTCGTCGAGCCGAAGGACGCGGCAAGGATGGTCGATTTCGCCAACGCGCTGACGCAATCGATTCCGCGCAAGCTCGCTTATATCCACATGCCGGTCCCGGTCGAGCGCAGCGACGACGCGTTTCACCGCCCCTGGCGCGATCTCAAGCTCGGCGACGGCACCGAGCTGTTTCTCGGGCTCGTGCACGCCAAAGACGGCGTCGCCGGCGCCAAAGCCCGGATCGCGGCGGCGCGCCGCTACGCGCCGCCATTCGGCGTCGCCACCGAATGCGGCATGGCGCGCTCGCGCTCGGAAGAAACCGTGCGCACGCTGCTAAAAATCCACGCCGACCTCTGCGCCGGCGACTGATGGCCCGCCATATTCATCTTGTCGGCAGCGTGCCGATGGCGAATGCGCGCGAAGTCTTCGAGCGAGTGAGCGCCGCGCTCGGCCCGCGCATCAAGCGGCTGCCGGACGGCGAGACCGGCGCCCGCGGCGACTGGATCACCTGGCTCGAACCGGCTTTTGCGGACAATCCGGCGTTCGTAAAATCCGGAGAGTTCTTCCGCGTCCATGCCGCCGGCACGGGCCGCGAGCGCTACACGCTTAAGTCCGGATTGCGCCCGCAGGATGTGCGCTTCGACAATCTGTTTTATGCCGACATTGCCAAGCAATCCTACGCGGCTTTCAGGCGGTTGAAGGATGACGGCACGATTGCCGCCGGTACCAAATTCCAAGTCGATCTGGTGCCGGCACATTCGGTGATCTGGCTGTTTCTGGTCGATGTGCTGCATGCGCCGATCGATCCGCTCTACAACGACGCGCTCAAGCGTGAGATCGACAAGATCGCCGCCGCCATCCCGCATGACGAATTGGCGATCCAATTCGATGTCGCGTCGGCGGTATTCGCGCGGCTCGAACGCAACGAGGCGTCAAGCTACGGCCGCACCAAGGCGCAGATACAGGAGACATTCGCCAATATTTTAGTGGAGCTTGGCAACCGCGTACCGGCCGACGTCGATCTGCTCTATCACCTCTGCTACGGCGACTCGAACCATCGCCACGTGGTCGAGCCGACCGACATGGGCGACATGGTCGAATTCGCCAATCGCGTGTCGCGGGAAATCGCGCGGCCGGTGCAGTTCGTGCACATGCCGGTGCCGCGCAACCGCTTCGACGAGGCCTATTTCGCACCGCTGCAGCGGCTTGAGCTGCGGCCGGAAACCGAACTGTGCCTCGGCCTCGTCCACTATACCGACGGCGTCGAGGGAACCAAGAAGCGGCTCGCCGCGGCCAAAAAATACGCCGGTCATTTCTCCATCGCCACGGAATGCGGCTTCGGCCGGCGCGATCCGGCGACCATTCCGGAACTGCTGCGCATCCACGCGGCGGTCGCGGATTTGGACTGATGGCGGCGCGCTACTCCGCGGCCATCACATTGCGCGACTCTTGGCATGTCTGCCGCTCCAACTCGCGCCGGATGCGGACGGCCAGCGCGCTTTCGTCGAGCGCGACATCGGCGGCGGTCAAAAATCCGCCGGCGGCGACATCGCGCAAAACTTTCACGCGATGGGCGAGCCCAATCGGCAGGGCGCCGAGCTTCAGGCTGCGCTCGGCCGGAATGAGCTTGGCATAGACGGTATAGCCGCCTTCGCCGTCGAGCATTTCGCCGGTATGAAGCGCGCGCTTGGCAACTGCAACGGCGTCGCCGCGGAAGGAGCGGCAGCATCCGGTCGGTTCGCCGCGCAGCACCACGTTGAGCACGGAGATCGACAGTTCCAGGCCGATCAGGTGGAACGGCTTGTACATCGCGGCATAACGGCCGCTCGAGTCGGTCGGCAGGCCGTATTGCTTGAAGCAGGCCGCGGCATAATCGTTCTGTGCCTTGAGCACCACGTAGACACCCCAGCGCAGGTCGCGTGCGACCGGCTGCCCATCGCGTTGCAGCGACGACACCACCTCGACCATGCCGTCGCGCTCGAGAACGCCGCCCAAAGGTTTCGGCCGCAGCACGTCGGCGAGTTCGTCGGCCCCGCAGGGCGGGAAGCCCAAGCCGTCATGCGGCACGTCAAGGCTGCAGGCATTGGCTACCGCCGCCATCTCGATCGCCGATTTGGTGCCATCGAGAAACGAATTGAACATTTGCGAGTTCATGCCCGCGGCCTTGGCTTCTGCGGCCGTCAGCCCGTAATGCTGCCACACGCCGTCGGGCGTGACGGTGTGATACTCCGGCAGGTATTTGGTGCCTTTGCCGGCGGCGGCCACGATAAAGCCGGCCGAACGCGCCCAGTCGACCATTTCCGATATCAGCGCCGGTTGGTCGCCATAGGCCATGGAATAGACCACGCCGGCCTCGCGCGCCTTGCGGGCGAGCAATGCACCGGCCAGCGCATCGGCCTCGACATTGACCATGACGATAGGCTTCGTCGCCGCGAACGCGGCGAGCGCATGCGCGATGCCGGCGGCAGGATCGCCGGTTGCTTCGATGACAACGTCAACCCGCTCATCGATACAGGCATCCCGGCCGGTATCCGAGAAGCGCGTGCGCGCGATGCGCGAGGCATCCCAGCCGACGTTTTTGCAGGCAAGTTTCGCCCGTTCGACATCGCGATCGCAGATCAGCGCGACCTCGAGGCCTTCGATCGACGGCACTTGCGCCAGAAACATCGAGCCGAATTTGCCGGCGCCGATCAATCCGGCGCGGACCGGCTTATCGGCAGCAAGGCGTGCGCCAAGGAGGGATTGCAGGTTCATGCATTTGTCCTCGCGTTCGCGAACTGTCTTTCATTGTCATCGTCCGCGAAAGCGGACGATCCAGTAGTCACAGGGCAGTTGACTTAGTGCGCGGCCACAACAGATCGCATGAGTTTACTAGATCATCCGCTTGCGCGGATGATGACGGCGCTGTGCTCATTCCGCCGCCACCTTGTGCGCCCGCGCATAGGCCGCGAGCGCGTCGTCGGCGACCGGCTTAATCGGCGTGAAATCGCGATGCGCGATCCATTCCGCCCGCGTGAACTTGGTGATGTGGTTGGAGCAGGCGCACAGCGTCAGATAGACGATCTTGCGCGGAAATGGCGTGATGTTGGGCGGCGAGGCGTGCACCAGATTGCCGTGGAACATCAGCACCGAGCCGGGCTTGCCGGTCGGCGCCACGATGCCGCCCTCGGCCGCGAGCTGCGTCACCGTCTCCTTGTCGAGCGTCCACAGCGGATAGGACGTCGTCAGCGTGTCGTGGCCGGCCGCCAGCACGCCCTGTTTGTGGCTCTTCGGGATCAACATCAGCGCGCCGTTGATCGGCATCACCTCGTCGAGGAACACCGCGATGTTCATGGCGCGCGGTTCCGGCATGCCGTCGTCGCGCGCCCAGGTGCCGTAGTCCTGATGCCATTGCCAGACGTCGCCCTCGAACGCGGCTTTGGCATTGAGCTTGAACTGATGCACATAGACCTCTTCGCCGAACAACTGGCGCAGCGGCTCGACCAGCCGCGGATGGCAGGCCAGCAGGCGGAACGTCTCATTGAAGGTGTGCGCGGCAAAGGCGGTGCGCGGCGCGCCCGACTTCTCCCGCCAGACTTCCTGGCGGTCGAGCTTGAGAATGGCTTCGGCGTCGTCGCGCAATAGCGCGATTTCCTCTTCGCTGAAGCAATTCGGGAAGAACAGGTAGCCCTGTTCGTCGAAGTCCTTGAGTTGTCCCGGCGTGAGGTTCATGGCGTTTCCAATGTATCGTTGCCGGCCCGCCGCGCGAGCCAATCGTTCCGAGGAATTTAGCCCAAATCCGCCGAACGATCTACGCTCGCTTGCCGGGCCTTCGCGGTCTAAGCCGCCTCGGCCACCAGGCAGTTTCGCATTTTGCCTAAGCCTTCGATCTCGGTCTCCATGACATCGCCGGCCTTGAGGAAGGTGTTGGCGCCCTGGCCGACACCGCCGCAGGTGCCGCAGCTGAATATGTCGCCGGTCTCGAGGCTGAGGATGTTGGAGGCGTATTCGATCTGCTCTTCCGGCGTGAATATGAACTGCGAGGTTTTGCCGTTCTGCTTGACCTCGCCGTTGACGGTCAGCCGGATGAACAGGTTCATGTGGTCGGGAACGAAGGCGCGCGGCACCAGGAACGGTCCCATCGGCGCGAAATTGTCGTGACTTTTGCCGTTGAGCCAGTCGGAGCGCAGGCCCGGCCGGTCGGCGCGAATCTGTAGATCGCGGGCGGATACGTCGTTGGTCGTCATGAAGCCGGCGACATGATCGAGCGCGCGTTCGGCCTTGATGCGCTTGCCGCTTTTGCCGATGGCAAGCGCGATCTCCGCTTCCCAGTCGATCTTGTTCATGCCGCGCGGGACGGCGATGTCGTCAAAGGCGCCGCAAAGCGTGCTTGGCGCTTTGAGGAACAGATAAGGCTGTGTCGTCGCCTTCGCGCCGGTGAATCTTGGGCCGCTCGCGGGAGTCATGCCGGCGCGCAGCATCTCGTCGACGTGCTCTTGAAAATTCTGCGCGGCGTAAAACATCTTGCCCGGATACGGGACCGGCGGCAGCGCGCGCAGGCCGGGCAGCTTTTGCGCGCCGGGCCGGCCTTGCTTTTCGACGAAGGCGACGATCTCCTGCAGCGCGGCGAAATTCGCGTCCCAGTTTTCCAAAAGGTCCTGAACAGTCTTGGCGCTTGGCAGAGCGCTCTTGCGCGCCGTGGCGGCCGCGTTGAGGTCGATCGCGTCGTCGCCAAGAACAATGGCGACGAACGAGCCGCCGCCGGATTTCGCGTAACTGCCGAGCTTGAATGCGGTACCGTTCATGTTGGTATCCCTAGGTGCCGCGAAACACCGGTTTGCGCTTGGCGTGGAAGGCTTCGACGCCTTCGCGGAAATCGTCGGACTGACGCAACCGGCTGTAGCAATGGCCTTCGAGCTCGATCGCCGCTTCGAGATTGGTGTCCTCGGTCTCGTTGAGCAGCGTCTTCGCGGTACGCTGCGCCAGCGGCGAAAACGCCCGCAGCTCGTCGACCAATGCGTCGGTTGCCGCTTCGAGTCTGTTGTCGGGGACGCATTCGGTGGCGATGCCCCACTCGTAGGCTTGCTTCGCCGCAATGCGTTTGGAGCGCATCACGATGTCTTTGGTCCTGGCAATGCCGATGATCTTTTGCAGCCGCGCCGAGCCGCCGGAGCCCGGGATTTGGCCGAGCCGCTGTTCCGGCAGCGCATAGAGGCACGTTTCCGAAACAATACGGAAATCGCAGGCCAGCGAAATTTCAAAACCGACGCCGAAGCAATAGCCGCGGTTGGCGGCGATGACCGGTTTCGAACAGCGCGCCGGCGCCGCGATATTGCAGGCGAGTTTCGACACGTGTTCGGCCGACGCCGCCAAAAATCCGGCGATATTGCCGCCGGAGGAAAAATGCTCGCCGGCGGCGCGCAGCACGATCGCGCGCACCCGCGTATCCTCGTCAAGCGTCTCGAAAACGAGGCGAAGCTGATCGCGCTCGGCCATTTCGATGACGTTGAGCGGCGGCCGATCGAGCACGATATCGGCGCGTTCGCGCGCCGGATCGATCTCGACGCGGAAGCCGTCGAGCGTATGCAAACGCGGATCGGAAAACTCGGTCATGGCAGAACTCATGCAGCCGTTCCTTGGGCAGGCGGTTTGGCGCCAGAACTCGCGGAGACAGAATTGGCCAGTTCATATTCGCCGGCGACGAGCTTGCGGCGCAACAGCTTGCCGACCGGCGATTTGGGGATCTCCGCGACGAAGACATAGTGCCGCGGCCGCTTGAAACCGGCGAGGCCGGAATTGCGGCAGAACGCGTCGAGTTCCTCCGCCTCGATCGCGGCGCGGCGCTTGACGAATGCGGCGACCACCTTGCCCCAGCGCTCGTCCGGCAAGCCGACCACCGCGACCTCCGATACGGCCGCGTGCAGCGACAGGCAGGATTCGATCTCGACCGGAGAGACGTTTTCGCCGCCGGTGATGATCATGTCGTCGACCCGGCCGGTGACGAACAGATCGCCGTCGGCGTCGACGAAACCGGTATCGCCGGTGAAGTACCAGCCCTGTCGCAGCGCTCTGGCGTCGGCATCCGGCCGCCGCCAATAGCCTTCGAACGATTCATCGCCGGCCAACAGCGCGATGATCTCGCCTTCCTCGCCGGCGCCGGCAACCTCGTCCGCCGCTTTGGCGCCGAGCTTGACCACGCGCACCATCTGGTTGATGCCGGCGCGGCCGGCCGAGCCGGGCTTTGCCGGCGCATTCTGGTCGACGGTGAATGTATAGACTTCCGACGAGCCGTAGTGATTGACGAACAGCTCGGGCTTGAATGCGGCCGCAAGCTTTTTGAGGAGACCGTCGGTCATCGGCGCGCCGGCAAAGCCGAGCTTGCGTACCGCGCTCACGTCGCTTGCCGCAAACAGCGGATGATGCACGAGGTCGTGATAAAGCGTCGGCACCAGATAAAGATTGCTGACGCGTTCGGCGGCGATCAGCGCGAGCGCTTCGCCGACATCGAAGCGGCGCAGGCAGATGAAAGCGCCGCCGACGAGCGACATGGCGAGCAGAGAACGCACCCCCATCGTGTGGTACAGCGGCATGATGCCGAGCGTACGCTCGCCATGACGGTATAAGTTCTGCGCCACATGCGCGACGGCGGCGGCGCGTTCGGCGCGCTGGCGGCGCGGCACGCCCTTCGGCTGTGCCGTGGTGCCGGAGGTGTAGAGCATTACCGACCAGGCTTCGGCATCGACCCGCGGCGTTGCATCGGGGGCCGCTTGCGATACCAGCGCGGCGAAGGCTATGGCCGGATCGGGTGCGGGGTCGAGCGCAATCCGCGGTAGCTGCTGCGCCAATGTCGATCCGGCTACCGCCGCGCCGGATGCGTCCTCGTAGGCGGTCGCCTTGGCCTCGGCGTCCTTGAGGTAGAAATCGATCTCGCTCGCCGTCGAGCGCCAGTTTACCGGCGTGATGATAATGCCGGCGAATTGACAGGCCCAATGCAGGGTCGCGGCTTCCCAGCGGTTTTGCAGCACGGTGACGAGGTGGTCGCCGCGACGGAGCCCGATGGCGTCAAAGCCGGCAAGCAGCGACGAAATCCGCCGGTACCATTGCCCATAGCTAAGGCGGACCTCGCCGTCGACGATAGCGAGTGCATCGGGATCGCGGGCGACGCTGGCGAGAAAGCTTAAGCCTAAATCGAGCATGCGGCATGATAGGCTTTTGCCGCGCGCCGACAAAGCGCCGGCGCGCGCGGAGCGGGGGTGCAAAGTGCACGGCTATTGTGAGGGGCGTGTGTTCATCGCCGGCGCCGCTGGCCATCGGTCGCCTCTTTAACTCTGCGTTTATTTCAGCATCACCCAATCGGGTTGCAGCAGTGGAAATGCGATCAAACCGACCGCCGCCGTCGCGGCGATCAAGAGCGGATTGCTCACTTTCCAGCGAAACAGGATTGCCAGTGACGCGACGCCAATGAGCGAGGTCAGCCAGTCGCCGATCGCGATGCGGCCGAGTAGAATACACGCCCCCAGAATGGTGCCGATCGCGGCGCCGTAAGCACCCTTTACGAATCCCTGCACGTTTGAATTCGTACCGTGGCGCGCGAGGACAGGCGCCGCGACCAGGACGAAGATGAAGGAGGGCAGGAAAATTCCAACGGTCGCGACCAGCGAGCCCCAGAACCCCGCGACGAGATAACCGACAAACGTTGCGGTAATCACCACCGGCCCGGGGCTGATCATGCCAACGGCAACGGCAATTAGAAACTGACGTTCGTCAACCCAGCCATATTGCTGAACGAGACCCTGTTGTAGAAACGGTACGATCACGAGTCCGCTCCCGAATGTCAGTGAGCCTGCCTTCAGAAAAAATAGTAAGAGTTTCCCGAGGATAGAGCTGGAAGCGACCGGCGTTACCTGCGCCAGCGCCGGCACCGCTACGATTTGCAACGCCATCGGTGGTGGCCGGCGGAAAACGTTTCCGTAATAGACGATACCGACGATGCCGGCGCCTATGAACAAAAATGCGACCTCGGCTTGCAGGATTACGGTGACGACAAGACAGACGGCTGCGATCACCCATTGAAGCCAGTCTTCCATTCCAAGCTTGGCCAGCCGATAACAGGAATGAAGGATAAGCGCGATCACCGCGGGACTGACGCCGTAGAACACTGCCGTCACCGGCTTGAGGTCACCGAGATAGACGTAGAGCGCGCCCAGTGCAATCACGATCACAAAATTCGGAAAGATGAAGGCCCATCCGCCCGCCCAGGCACCCCAGAATCCCGCACGCAAATAAGAAACGTAGATGCCCACTTGGATCGCGAGCGGCCCCGGCATCGATTGGCAGACGGCGATCGCCTCACGCATCTGCTCTTTCGTGAGCCATTTGCGTTCGTCGACGAGTTCGCGCTCCATCTGACCCACGAGCGCCACGGGCCCGCCGAAGCCGAGGAGACCAAGTCGTAGAAAGTAGAACACCAACTCGCTTTTTCGACCGCTTGGAATTGGAGTTGATATCGTCATGTCATGCCCCACAAGCAAAACCGGTCCGCAATCTTCGTTGGTCCCGCCGTGCCCACCATTTCTTACTATCCACGCGATGCGGAAGAGACGGCATGTTCCGTTGGAACGCCAGCTTTAAACACCGGTTGGCTGATGCTGGTCGGGAGTGGTCGCGGCCGTTCGAATAAACCGACCAGCGGCAGCACCACTAAGAAATGCAGGAAATAATACGCAGCGCTCACTCGGCTCAGGAACAACCAGATCCCCTCCGGCGGTCGTGCGCCGGCAAAAACAAGAACAACGCAGTCAATCAACAAGATGCAGAAGAACACCCGGAAGATCGGTCGAAAGCGCGCGGAACGTAGGGGACTCGTATCGAGCCACCGCCGAACATCGATAACGATTGGCGCTGCTTCAGTGCCAAGACGCGAATACAAATTGTGCGGAGAAATCGAAGACTGCTTTCCGTCCATGCGCTATCTCCTCGTCAAGCGAGTGATGCGCAGAGCTTGGACGTTAGCGCCGTCTGACGGGGAGCCTGCTTTTCCCCTCAGCGAAATCTAGCCCGGTTGATGGCTCGTAGCAAGCCTCAACCGATGAACCCGCATCACGTCGCCCATCATCCAAAAGCCGGCGGATGAGCGAGCGTGACTATGGCTTTAGACCCGGGCGGATCATTACGGCGACCCCGCACGCGTCACCCATAGCGGCGCGTGCCGCGCGCGGGGTCATAAGATGTAGACAGCGAACGGCGGCTTCCAATCGCCTAGCTTCGCGTCGGAAATAAAGCCGACGGAAAATCCGCGGCATGGCGGCGGCTCCGCTCGCGCGGCCGGTAATCCGGATGCGGATTGGCATCGGGCACGACGGCGCGGCGATAAAGGTGCCACGTCGCATGGCCGAGCACCGGCATCACCACGGTGAGGCCGAGAAAAAACGGAATCGAGCCGACTACCAGAAGCGCGGCGACGATAAAGCCCCACAACGCCATGGTTGCCGGGTTTGCCGCGACCACCCGAATCGAGGTGAACAGCGCCACCGCCGCGCCGACGTCGCGGTCGAGCAGCAGCGGAAACGAAATCGCGCCGATGGTCAGCACCAGCGCGGCAAACAAGAATCCTATCGCGGTGCCAACGACGATGAGGTGCCATCCGGCGCCGGTCGTCAGCACGTCGACGGCAAACTGGCGGAGCGATGCCGGCCCATGATAGCCGAAATTGGCGATATAGATCGCGTCGGCGACCGCAAGCCAGATCAGGAAGATCGCCATCAGCAGAACGCCCAGCGCGACAATGGCGGGAAGCGACGGCGAATGCAGTACGTCCAGGGCGTGGCTCGAGGAACTGTCGAGCCCGGCTTCGCGGCGCCGGCTGAGCTCATAAAGCCCGATTGCGGCAAGCGGTCCGACCAGCGCAAAGCCTGCGGCGATCGGGAACGCCAGCGGCAACAGCGAACTGCCTATCGTGATCACGATCAGAAAGATGCCGAGCAGCGGATAGATGACGCACAGGAAAACGGCGTGGCTCGGCAGGGCCACGAAATCGTCGATGCCGCGCATCAGCGACTGGTAGAGATCGGACGGCGTGATGCGGCGTACGACGGGTCGCGCGGGACTTGTGCTCGCGCCGACGAGAATGTGCGAATAGGCCATGGCGCTCCTCCTCAACCGAACGAGTTCAATCGCTAAGATCTCGCGCCTACGATCGGGGCCGCAAGGCGCCCGAGCATTTGGTGGGAGCACGTTTTTTGGAAAATTCGCTTCGTACTTTTCCGGCTCATGCTCTCAATATCGATCTCTCAGTATCGATCATCTTGTCACGAGACGTGGCGCGATGCACGCACCAACGCGGACCACCCCGCAATGGTTCGCTTCACATTCCGGTGTGGCCACAATCGTTGTGCAGCGCAGCGATCCGGTCGGCAAAATTGAGTAAAAAGAAGGGGCTCCTATCCCGGAGCCCCTTCGATGCGGTTCGCGGTCGCATTAGCGGCGGTGCCAATGTCCGTGGAAATGCGGATGGCCATGCCAGCCGCGACCGCCGATTACCACGCTGGGGCCGGCGTAGTAGTCGTAGTAGGGCCCGCCACATGGATAATTATAGTAGCCGCAACCGCCGTAGCCGTAATGATCGTAGTAGGGCGCTCCGATACCGACGCCGACCGGTCCGACGCGAAAGCCGATCTGCGCCATTGCCGGCGCTGCGGTCAGCAGCACCGCGGCCGTCGCAATCCCGAGCGTGAGTTTTTTCATTGCTAACTCCTCTGGCTCTTTGAACTGCTCATTGGTTCAGAGAAGGAAACGCATAACGGCACGGCCTTGTTCCTCGCGGCGGCGGGTTCCGCAGCGAAGTTCCATGGTAATTTATTTATGGCAATTTATTTTGGAACGAATTTAAACTTCGAGAAATCGCACTATTCCGCGGCGAGCGGCAGCGGTTCCGCTGCCTCGTGTTCGGCGCTGCCGCCGCGCAGCCAGTTCTGGAACCGGTCGAGATAGAGATAGATCACCGGCGTCGTGAACAGCGTCAGCAATTGGCTCAGCGCCAAGCCGCCGACCATGGCGTAGCCAAGCGGCTGCCGCAGTTCGGATCCCGATCCGTGTCCCAGCATCAACGGCACGCCGCTCAATAGCGCCGTCATCGTCGTCATCACGATCGGGCGGAAGCGGAGCAGGCAGGCCTGCCGCACCGCCTCGCGCGGCGGCAGGCCGGCGCGTTCGCGGCTGATGGCGAAGTCGACCAGGATGATGCCGTTCTTCTTGACGATGCCGATGAGAAGAATGATGCCGATGATGCCGATCACGGAGAGATCGAAACCGCCGGCCCACAGCGCAAGCAGCGCGCCAACGCCTGCCGACGGCAGCGTCGACAGGATCGTCAGCGGATGAATGTAGCTCTCGTAGAGCACGCCCAGAATCACATAGACCACCACCAGCGAGGCCGCGATCAGGATCGGTTCGTTCCCCAGCGCCGCCTGAAACGCCTGGGCATTGCCTTGGAAGCTGCCGATCAGGGATGACGGCATGCCGATTTCGTCCGATGCTTGCTGGATGGCGGCGACCGCTTGGCCGAGCGCGACGCCGGGCGGCAGATTGAACGTCAAAGTGACCGCCGGAAACTGGCCCGAATGAGAAACCAGCAACGGCCCGACGTGGCTGGTGTCGATGTTGACCAACGTGGCGAGCGGAACCAGTTGCCCGCTCGTCGGCGACTTGACGTAAAGCTCATTGAGCGTTTGCAATTCGCCCTGCAGGTTCGGCAATACTTCGAGAACCAGGTAATAGGAATTGTTGGTGAAATATTGTGTCACCTGGTCCTGCCCGAAGGCGTCGTTGAGCGTATTGTCGATGAGCTGCGGCTGAATGCCAAAACGGGCCGCCGCATCGCGATTTATGTTGATGTTAAGAAGCGGCGCATCGTTTTGCGCATCGGTGGCGACGTCGGCCAGTTGCGGCAACGCCTTGAGCTTGGCGATGAGCCGCGGCGCCCAAGCGTTCAATTCATGCAGATCGGGATCCTGCAACACATACTGGAACTGGCCGCGCGAGATGCGGCCGCCGACGGTGATGTCCTGCGCCGGCTGCAGGAACAGCTTGGCGCCCGGCACCTGAGCAAGCTTGGGCCGCAGCCGGTCGATGACTTGCGAGGCTGTGGCGTTGCGGTCGTCGCGCAGCTTCAAGCCAATGATAAAGCGGCCGGTATTCTGGGTGTTGCCGTAGCTCGGCCCGAAGAACGATCCGAAGTCGGCGACGTCAGGGTCCTTGGCGATAATATCCGACAGCTGCCGTTGGATCTCTTTCATTTTGACCGGCGAGACGTCCTGGCCGGCCTCCGAAATCCCCAGGATCATGCCGATGTCCTGGGTCGGGAAAAAGCCCTTCGGCATCATCACGAACAGCACGCCGGTGGTCGTCACCGTCGCGAGAAACACCAGCAATGTGATGAACTGATGCCGCAACACGACGTCGAGCCCGCGGCGATAGCTGTCCAACAGGGCGTCGAAGCCGCGTTCGATGAAGCGATAAATGCGGCCGTGCTCGCGGTCGTGCTCGCTGACCAGAAAGCGCGAGCACAACATCGGCGTCAATGTCAGCGATACGACGACCGACACGACGATTGCCGCCGTAACCGTGATGGCGAATTCATGAAACAGCCGGCCGACGACGCCGCCCATCAGCAACAGCGGAATGAAGACTGCGATCAGCGAAATGCTGATCGAGATAACGGTGAATCCAATCTCGCGCGCGCCCTTGATGGCGGACTGCAACGGCGTCGTTCCGGCCTCCAGATGGCGGAAAATGTTCTCCACGACGACGATGGCATCGTCGACCACGAAGCCGACGGCAATCGTCAAGGCCATCAGCGATAGATTGTCCAGGCTGAAACCGCCGAGATAGATGATCGCGGTGGCGCCAAGCAGCGACAGCGGCACCGCCGTTCCCGGAATGAGCGTGGCGTGAACGCTGCGCAGGAACAACAGGATCACCAGCACGACCAGGATGCAGGACAACAACAGCGTGAACTCGACATCCTTGACCGAGGCACGGATGGTCTGAGTGCGGTCGACGATGGTGCTCAGATGGATGCCCGGCGGGATCAGCGAATGCATCCGTGCCAGGGCGGATTTGATATTGTCGACCGTGTCGATCACGTTGGCGCCGGGCTGCTTGAAGACGAGCAGCATCACTGCGGTCTGGTCGCGGTGCAGCGCGCCGAGCGTCACATCCTGAGGTCCGGCGATGGCCTGGCCGACGTCGCGGACGCGGACCGGCGCATTGTTACGATAGGCAATAATGACGCCGTTGTAGGCGTCGGCATCGGTCAATTGATCGTTGGTGGCGATGGTAAAGCTCTGCTCTTTGCCGAGGAGCGTTCCTTTGGCCGTATCGGTCGTGGAACTCGCCAGCGCGCTGCGCACGTCCTCGAGGGTGAGGCCGCGTGCCGTGAGCTTGGCCGGATCGACCTGCACGCGAATGGCCGGCCGCTGCTGGCCGCCGATGATGACCTGGGCGACGCCGGCGATCTGCGAGATCTGCTGGGCGACGACGTTCTCGGCAAAATCGTCGACTTTGGTCAGCGGGATTGTTTGCGAGGTCGCCGCCACGATCAGCATCGGCGAATCCGCGGGATTGACCTTGCGATAGGTCGGCGGCTGGGCGAGATTTTTCGGCAGTTGAGCGCCCGCGGCCGTTATCGCGGCCTGCACGTCCTGCGCGGCGCCGTCGATGTCGCGATTGAGGTCGAACTGCAGCGTAATCACGGTCGAGCCGAGCGAGCTCACCGAACTCATTTGGGTGACGCCGGCAATCTGGCCGAACTGCCGCTCGAGCGGCGTGGCCACGGTGGCGGCCATGGTTTCGGGACTGGCGCCCGGTGCCGTCGCGCTGACCTGGACGGTCGGAAAATCGACCTGCGGCAGCGGCGCCACCGGCAGCAATGGAAACGCCACGATGCCGACAAGCGCCAATGCGGCCATCAATAACGATGTCGCGATCGGCCGGCGGATGAAGACTTCCGAAATGTTCATCAGGACTTGTCCGGCTGCCGTCCCGCAGTATCAGGCGACACATTGGGGGCGCGGATCGCCACATGCGTGCCGACGTCCAGTCGCGACTGGCCGTCGACCACCACGCGCTCGCCGGCGTTCAGGCCCTTCGTCGCGATCGCCAAATCCTCGGTGACCGGTTGCGCCTCGATCGGCCGCTGCTCGGCGGTATTGTCGGGCTTGATGACCCAGACATAGAAGCCGTCCGGCCCGCGCTGCAATGCCACCGCCGGCACGGTCACCGCGTTCTTGCGGGTCGTGATCAGGATGTGGATGTGCACGAACGCGCCCGGCCACAGTCGCTCCTTCTCGTTGGGAAATTCCGCCTTCAGCTGGATGGTGCTGGTGGCCTGATCGATCTGATTGTTGATGAGGAGGAGCTTGCCTTGCGCAATCTGCTCCTTGTTGTCCTGATCGAAGGCGAGCACCGAGACGGTGCCGTGCAACATCGCCTCGCGCACCGGAGCGAGGTCGCTTTGCGGCAGCGTGAATATCACCGTGCACGGTTTGATCTGCGTGAGCACCGTCAGCGGATTGATGTCGTTGGTGTGAATGATGTTGCCGGCATCGACCTGACGAAAGCCGACCACGCCGTCGATCGGCGCTGAGATGGTGGCGTAATTGAGCTGGGTGCGCGCCGCTTCGATGGCGGCCTGGTCGGCGTCGAGCGTCGCCTTTGTTTGGTCGACCTTGGCCTGCTGCGCGTCGACGTTCTGCTGCGTCTCGGCATTCCTGAGGACCAAAGCCTTGAATCGCGCCAAATCCTTTTCGTTGTCGATCAGCTGCGCCTGGTCCTCGTTTTTCTTGGCGATGGCTTGGTCGAGCGCGGCCTGCAACGCCGCCGGATCTATCCTCGCCAGGACGTCGCCTTTGCGGATATCCTGACCCTGACGAAAATCGACGGAAACGATCTGGCCGTTGACCTGGGCGCGGATGGCGACGGTATTGAGCGCTTGCACAGTGCCGAGCGCGTCATAATAGATCGGCACGTCCTGTTGCGCCGCTGCGGTGACGACGACCGGAACCTGGGGCGGAGCCAACTGCGCCGCATGGGTGCTGCCGTGACGCCAAATAATGACCGCGGCGGCCACGGATGCCACCGCGATGCCTGCGACCATGCCAATGGTCCGCCGGGATTTTTGCCCGGTCATCCACGCCTTCATAGCGTAGCTATACCTTGCTTCCGCAACCCCTCAAACTCGTAGTTTATTCCAAAATCCGGCCGGGCGTTCCGGGCGGATCGAGGGTGCAGGCCGCGAACTATATCGGACCGCCAAAGCGTTCAATGGCCAGCGCATTAAAGTTAATTAAGGTGCGGCTCGCTTTGCCGGTTAACGTTGCCGATGCAAGAGTGCCGCTAAGCACGAGTTCAGGCTTGATCCGGCCGTCCGCATCGTGACTATTCCTATTGCAACGGCAATCGGAAAGCCGGCGTTCCAAGTGTCATCGCGGTCGCAAAATCCAGGTGTAAATCCCGATTCATCACTCGCAGTGGTGCTGCGCGCTTTCGAAGGCGGCGGCGCGCAGCGAGACATGATCCTGCTCTGTAACGCGCTTGCCGCCAAAGGGGTCCGCGTCGCCATTTTGGCGCTGCGCGTCGAGGGCCCGCTGCGCCGCCTGCTCGATCCGGCCATTCGCGTCGCCGAGGTTCCCGGCCGGCAGCTGCGCTACGCTATTCCCGGCCTGCGCCGCCTGATCCGCGATACGGCTCCAGCCGCCGTCATCAGTTCCGAAGCGAGCCTCAATCTTTGCACGCTCGTTGCGGTGCGAAGCCTGGCGCGACGGAACCGGCCGAAGCTTATGTTGCGCGAAGTCGGCAGTCCGTCGATCGCGCAATCCCGCGATCCCTACCTGCAGAACCGCATCGCCTACCGCATTTTACGCCGCGCTTATGCCCTTGCCGACCGGATCGTGACGCTCACCGATGGAGCGCGGCGCGACCTGTCGAAGAATTTCGCCGTTCCCGACAGTTTGATTGCCGTGATGCTCACCAACGCGGTGGTGCCGCCGCCGACGGCGAACCGGATCGCGCAGTGGGACGGCGAAGCCGGCCGGGAGAACGATCTCATCGTCTGCGTCGGCCGGCTGTCGCCGGAGAAAGATCAGCGCACCCTCATCCGCGCGGTGAGCCTATTGCCGGCGGCGCAACCTTGGCGTCTCGCCATTGTCGGCGACGGTCCGGAACGCCCCGCCTTGGAAGTCTTGGCGCGCGAACTGCACGTTGCCGACCGCATCGTCTTCACCGGCGAGGTTGCCGATCCGTTTGCATTCATGATGCGGGCGCGCCTTGCCGTCTGCGCCTCGGTCTATGAGGGGCTCGGCAATGCCATCATCGAGGCATTGGCGTGCGGCACGCCGGTGGTCTCGACCGATTGTCCATATGGCCCGTCCGAAATCCTGCAAGGCGGCCGCTACGGCACGTTGACGCCGGTCGGCGATGCGGCGGCCATGGCGACGGCGATCGCTGCGGCCTTGAGCGCGGCGCCGGATCGCGCCGCGCTGATGGCGCGGGGCATGCACTATACGGCAGCGCGAGCCGCCGAGCGCTTTCTTGAAATCGTCGCCGAGCTGCAACCGCTGCCGGCACGGGCGAACGGCCCGCTCGCCGTCGCCCGCGCCTCGTAAGGCCGACCATGCTGCAACCGCTGTTCGACGGAATTCTGCGTAAGGCCGCGCGGCATTCGCGCTCGAAGCCTTTGGCGATGCGCAACACCGCGCCGCTGGTGAGCTTTACTTTCGACGACGTTCCCGCTTCGGCCTATAGCAACGGCGCCGCAATCCTCGAAGCCTACGGACTGCGCGGAACGTTTTACGTTGCCGCCGGCACCTGCGGCACCATGGACGAGCAATGGGACGTGATCGGGCGCGATCAAGTCCGCGCGCTCTACGACAGCGGCCATGAAATCGGCTGCCACACTTTCTCTCACGTCGCCGTCGATCGGCTCGGCGCGCATGACATGGATGAAGAATGCCGGCGCAACCGGGATCTCTTGCATGAACTGTGCCCCGGCATCCAAGTGACCAACTTCTGCTATCCGTTCGGTCGCGTTTCGCTGCCGCGCAAACACCAGCTCGAACGGCGTTTCGATACTTGCCGCGGAATTTACCAAGGCATCAATGCCGGCATCGTCGATCTCGGACTGCTTCGGGTGATCGAGCTGTACGATCGGACGCTCACCCGCGACAAGCTCGAACGGGTGTTGCGGCAGACGCGCGCGCGCAATGGCTGGCTGATCTTCTACACCCATGACGTCGCCGAGCCACCGAGTTGGATCGGCTCATCGCCGGGTTTGTTGCGCGAGACAATAGAGGCGGTGGCGGCCGAAAACATGCGTTGCCTGCCGATCCGGGACGCACTTACGGCAATCGGCTACCGGGCCGCGGCGGATGCGTCATCCAATATCAGCGCCCGCGCGGCGAGCGCGTCGTGACGAAGATGCGCAGTATTCTTGGCGATTCGACCAGATAGCGGCGCCACAACCGCCGGGGCTCCCGCGCCAGACGATAGGCCCATTCGAGACAGAGCCTTTGTACCCAGCGCGGCGCCCGCGCCCGCGTTCCGGTCAAAAAATCGATCGACGCCCCGACGCACAGCGCAACGCCGGATTTACGACCTAATTCGACAAGCTGGCGCGCGATCAGTTCCTGGGCGGGGCAGCCGACGCACAACAGCGCGATGTCCCAATGCCGGCCGAGGCAGGCGCGGGCGACCGCAAGCCGCAGCTCCGCATTGTGCGCGAGCGCGTCCGGGGCCGGCATGACTTCGATTATCACGTTGGGATAGGTGGTGCGCAGCAACGCTTCGGTGCTTGGCGCCGGCCCGACCACGAGGACGCGCTTCGGCTTGTCCGACCGTTCGTTCAGGCGGTCGAGCAGCGCCGCGACGAGGTCGCTGCCGGCGACGAGCGGCAGCGCCCGCCCATCGAATCGCGCCAACGCCCGCACGATGCGGCTGTCGCACAGCGACAGCCATGCCGCCCGATAGATCGGCAGCAATCGCGCCGGGTCATCGTGCGCCGCCACGACGTGATAGGCGTTCGGCGTCACCACGTAACGATAGGGCGCGCCGCAATCCGCGGCGATGGCGTCGATGACTTCGGTCTGCGTCGACAGACAGAACGGCAGGCCGAGAAACACGACGTGATCGATTTCATCGGCAAGCGGAACGAGCGGCGGTGCGCCGCGCGCTTTCGTCAAGGATACAAGGCTGTCGGGGAACCGGATCATCGGTTACGGCACCGTTATGCGTTCGCCGACGATTTCAGCGGACGGCAAGCTCAACAGGCCGAAATGATGGATCGCATAGCCGCCGAACAGGGCAAATATGACGGCATCGGCAACGAGCGGCAGCGAGTGGCCGGGAAGAAGCTGGCCCGTCATATGGGTGCCGAAAACGAACAGGGCCGCCAGCGACGGCATCACGCCGAGCGCGGTCAGATCGATCGGCATGCGGTACCAGCGCCGTCCCAGCACCATGAAGGCCAGGCAGGCGACGACGGAGGCCACCATCAAGGCGATGGCCGCACCCTGCGGGCCGTCGGCCGGAACCAGGACGACCGAGAGCGCCGTCGAAATCACCAGAAACAGCAGTGCGACGACCAAATCGAGATAGCTGGCATTAGTGAAATAGATTACTTGCGCGAAGTAGAAATTGCGCATGGTGGCGAAGGCAAAAGCGACGGCCAGGATCGGAATGAGATCGCGGGTCGGCGCGATGAATGCCGGCTGCAGGATCGCCTGCAACACGACGTGGCCGAACACGATGAAGAACGCCGCCCCGAAAGTCGCGGCGGCGAGGCAGGCATTGAACGCCATTTGCAGCGTCTTGTCGGCGGCTTCTTTGTTGCCGCGGTTGTATTGCGTCTTGGCGACCGTGACCAGCGACAGGATGATCGCCTCGCCGAGCACGGTGAAACTCTGCCGCAACACGTCGGCGACGACGCCGTACGGTCCCAGCGTGGCGAGCCCGAGATAATGCGCGAGCAACAATCGGTCGATGCTCTGGCCGAGCGCCGTGACGCCGAATGACAACATCAGCGGCCAACCGTAACTGACGATATGCAGCGAGGCCGTTCGCGAGAAATGCGACAGCCGCACTTTGGAGAACGTCGCCAGCGCCGGCGCGGCGGCGATGAGGTGGGCGACGGCGATCGCGACCGCCAGCCCACGTGCGCCGCCGCCGGCATAAAGGCTGGCGCTGCCGAATCCAATCATCAGCACGGTGCGGACGATCATCGACAGCGATGCGCCGCCGGCGTTGAGCAGCGTGCGCGCTACTTCAAACGCGGCTTCATAAATCGCAATGCCGCAAACCAGGGCGAAGACGGCGATCAGGAAACTTGGCTCGAAGAATCCGAAAGCGCCCAGCGCGGCCAGCACCAGCGCCACGATCGCTATGCCGACGCCAAGCAGCCGCGCCAGTGAGGCGACGTATTCGCTGAAGCGCTCGTGATGGTAAACGCCGAAATAGGCGAAGCGCATCCACTGCGCGCCGAAGCCATAGACGATCAACGACCAGGCGAAAATCAGCACATAGTGGCCGTATTCGGCGGGACCGGCCAAACGCGAGAAAATGGCGACGGCGAGAAGATTCCCGGCCGCCGATACCGCGCGCGCGCTCAGATAGAGCAGGCCCGACGTGTTAAGCATTGCACGTGATAAGTCATTGTTGGCGTGAAGAAAAGCCGCTACGACAGGTTTCAGCGAGTATCGTTAAGTTGCATATCAGCAACGCAACAAACGGGCGGGCGGCGAGTGTAATCGAATGCGTATTCTGCAAATCATTCACGATCGTGAGCGTGGCGGCGTGCAAAAGCTCGCCGGCATAATCGAAGACGGACTCGGTTCCCATCGGTTCGCCGTCGAAACCGCTTATTTGTATCCGGGTCCCGATCTGCCGCTCTCCGCCAAGCTCTTTTACACATTGCGCATGGCGCGACACATCTGGCGCGGCGGCTTCGACACGCTGGTCGCCTATCAGTCGACCGCCTCCATCCTGGTCGGCATGATCGGTCGGCTCGCGGGCTGCCCGCTTCGCGTCGTTCACCAAACTTGTACGCCCGGCGAAACGCCGCGTTTGCTGCGCGCGCTCGACAAGCTTGCCGGCACGCTTGGGCTTTATTCCGCCAACGTCATCAACAGCGCGGCCACCTGGGCCGAGTTCGCGCGCTATCCCGCTCGCTACCGGCGCTCGATGATCTTGATCGAACACGGGCTCGACGCGCCGACGCCCAAGGCATCCCGGGAATCGACGCGGCGGCGCTTCGGTCTGCCCTCGTCGCACCCGATCCTGCTCAATGTCGGCCGCTTCGCCGCGCAAAAGAACCAGGACATGCTGATTCGCGCGCTGGCCTGTCTGCCGCAAGCCCATCTGGTGCTCGCCGGAGCCGGCGGCAAAGGCAATTCCTTTCATGCGCTCGCCGTCACGCTCGGCGTCGACCATCGGCTGCACATGCTCGGCGCATTGCCGGCGGACGACATTGCCGATCTCTATGCCGCCGCGAATCTGTTCGTGTTTCCGTCGACCTGGGAAACGTTCGGGCTCGCCGCCGTCGAAGCCGGCATGGCCGGGATGCCGATGGTGGTCGCGGACCTCGCGGTGCTGCGCGAGGTCTTGCATGCCGATGGCGCGGAAGCAGTCGCCTTCGTAGCGCCCGACGATGTCGAGGGTTGGATCTCGGCGATCGCCCGGGCGCTGCGGACGCCGCCGCCGGCGCCGCGCGTTGGCTCACCATTGGCGCGCGCCTTGGTCGCCAAATATTCGCGGCATCGCATGATCGAAAGCTATCTCAGCCTGTTTGAGGCGCAGCGCCAGATCGAGCGCGGTCGACTGCACGAATTGCAGCCGGCGGCGGAAAAGGTTCAGCCTTGACGCGGCCTGCATGGTTCGCCGCTCCGGCAATCGTGTTTTGCGTTTTGCTTGCGATTTTCGCGCGCCTGCCGCCCGTTGCCGCCGGTGCGGCGCCGGGATTCCGGCGCGGCGCGACGCTGGTCGAATTCTTCGAATTTCCCAAAACCGTCGACGCCGGCGCCGGCAGGGCGTACGCCGATCCGGCCTATCCGCATCCGCAATCGGCCCTATCGCTGTTCGATTTCGACGAACTCCATCGCATCGGCTTCGATCATATGCGCGTTCCGCTCGACGTCGGCCCGCTGCTGGGTGGCGACGCGCAGGAACAGAAGGATATTCTCGATCAGCTTGTCGCCGTCGTGTCCGCGATCAATCGCCACGGCCTTGCCGTGCTGGTGACGCTGTTCCCGCCCTCGCTGCACCACGAACTGCCGCAGACCTATCTCGACGGGCTCAACGGCTCTAAATTCGGCGCCTATTCCACCGCGGTCGAGCGTGTCGCGACGGCGCTGAACACGGTCCATTCCGGTGTCGTGGCGCTCGAGCCGATGAACGAACCGCAATCGCAATGCCGCATTCATTTCGGCACCGACTGGACCGCGTATCAGCAGGATATGGTCGAACGCATTCGCCGCATCGCGCCGCGGTTGCCGCTGTTCCTGACCGGCGGTTGCTGGTCCAATATCGAGGGCATCGTCCGGCTCGATACGAATTTATTGCGCGACCGGCGCAATTTCGTCAGCGTGCACTTCTACTATCCGTTTCTGTTCACGCATCAGGGCGCGACCTGGTCGATGCCGTATCTCGCCGGCACCGTCGGCGTGCCTTATCCGGCGTCGGCGGGAAGTCTTGCGGAAACGCTGGAGCTGACGCGCGCGCGCTTTCGCGCGGTGCCATTGCCGGACGGCGTCGACCGCGCGGCGGCGGAAGCGCAAGCCGAGGCGGAAATCGGCAAATACTTCAGCCAGGCACAGGGACCGGCGCAGATCGAGGAATGGATGAACAAAGTGGCCGATTGGCAGGCGCGCGAAGGCGTCGATTCCGACCGCATCGTCTTCACCGAATTCGGCGCTATGAAGCAGACCATCAGCGGCGTCGCGATCGGCCGCGCCTCGCGCGCGCGCTGGCTGCGCGACACCTCGGCCAGCATCGAGAGCCACGGCTGGGGCTGGACCGCCTATGTGCTGCGCGACGACCCGTTCGGCCTCTACGTCCACGAGGGCGACCGCAATCCCGATCCGGAACTGATGCGCGCGCTGCATCTCAACGATCCGCTGTCGTCCCCCGCGGAATGAGCGCGGAGCCGAAAGCGCAAATCGCTACGCCGCGGCACGGGCGATCGAGAGATAGCGCAGCCCGAACGCCGACGTCATGTAGAAGAACCAGACTTCGCCGGCCTGTTGCAAAATCGAACTCTCGAAGCACGACGCATAGACGCCATAGAGGCAGACGCGCAGAAACAGCATCTGCAGCGGGGCGGTCCGCGGATCGGGCAAGCGCCGGCAGAAATCGGCGATCGGCAGCACGACGACCCAAAACACGACCAGCAGCATTCCGGGTATGCCGATCGTTACGGCGAGATTGAGATAGGCATTGTGAGCGTCCGTCGCGGCATTGGCCCAGGTCGTCTTGTCGCCGATCCCATAGACGACCTCCGGAGTGCCCCAGAATGTCGAGAAGCCGTATCCGGTGATCGGCCGGCGCGCCACCGCTTGCACGGCCAGTTGCCAGATCTCGGTGCGCCCGGTGAAGGTCGCGTCCGGCACGACCGCCTGCATCAGCTTCTGCATCGGCTCGAACATCACCGTGCCGACGGAACACAGTTCGAAAATAAAAAGTACGGTGATGACCAGCGCGATGCCGAGCGTCGCGTTGCGGCTGCGTCCGATGATGCCGGACAGGAGCAAAGCGATCGGCAGCACGCCGATCGCGGTTTTCGATTCGGTAAAGCCGAGAAAAATCGCCGCCAATACGACGATCGCGCCGCCAAGCGCGAAGCTGCGCATTCGCGCCACGTAAAATCCGACGAAGACGAACAGCACCATTGCGGCGCCGGCATTGTTCTTGTGCGGGAATACGCCGCGCCAGTCGCCGGCGTGTTCGGGTTCGAGAAAGTCGGTGGCGTGATGGATCGCATATTGCGGCAGCAGGAGCACGCCCAGGTAGCACGCGGCCAGCACGATCAAAGACGCTGCCGCAATCAGATCGCTGAAGTGCCGGAGGTTCTTCGGCACCAGGAGCACCATGGCGGAAATGCTCATGACCACCAGCTCGAAGGTCAGGCGTCGTGCGGCGAGCGCCGGCTCCCAGGAGGCGAGGACGCTGAGCACGCACCATCCGACGGCCGCGATCAGGACCGGCCGCAGCAACAACAGCAATCGTTGCGGCTCGTGCCAATAGGTCCAGGCCGCGAGGGCGAGGAACATCGTGGAAAAGCCGATCTGATTGGCCGGATCGCCGCCCTCGATGACGGACTGCGGCGGCAGCGATAGATCGGGATAGGGGTGGAAGGAAATCCATGCCGCCAGAAACGCCGCCAGGAACAGGACGCTGCGGATGAGCGTGTCGAGGTCGATCGCCGGTTGCGATGTTGCGCCGGTCGAGGTCGGCAATCCGAGCTTCGCCGTCCGTCCTGATTCCGGACTCATGCCGTCGTCGCCACGCCGGTCAGCACCGCGCCGCAGACCTTGCCGGCGTCGAGACCGGCCCGCGCGACCAAACGCTCGGCCCTGGTTTCGTCGAAGCTGTCGGCGCCGGCGACCAGCACGATATGGTCGACCAGGCCGGCGAAGAAACGCAGGCTGGGATCGGCATGATTCATCGCGGCGACGATCACCAGGTCGTAGCGCTTGGTCTGGTTGAAGGCGTGCTTGATGTCGGCATCGTAGATGCGGCGGTCGCGGCGGCTGCCCGGCGCAACGAAGGCGATGAGGTCGATGTTGGTGTCGCGGTCGACCGTGATCGCCTCGGACAGGCCGCGGCGTCCGACGGCGACATCGGCCAGCCCGGCGTCGCCGCCCTCGGCATCGACCGCCGCGAGCGTCCGGCAGCGCAGATCGGAATCGATCAACAGCACGCGCTGCGTCGCGGCGGCGACCGCGGCGAGCGTGAGCGCGACCAACGCGGTGTCGTCCTCGTCGCCGGCGCCCATGACAAGCACACTGGCGTTGCCGCCGGCGGCGGGCTTCGCCCGAACCTTGTTGTAGACCTTGCGCATTTCCTTGCCGAACGGCGAGGCCGGGTCGTCGACCGCCTCCAGGCCGAACGAGACATCGGCGGCCGGCAGAACGGCGAGCACCGGAACGGCGGGCGCGGCACCCGGCCACAATCGCAGCCGTGCCCGCGTCTTACGCCACGCCTTGTTACTCGACGCCTGGCCGATGTCGCGATGCCCTGACTCGGCTTCGGCCGGCGGCCATACCACGACGATGCCGGTGCCGGCGGCGGCGCCGAGCATCAGCGCCGCCAACGCCACCAAAATGCTCGGCGGCGGCGAACTGCGCTTTTGCGGCAGATCGGCTTTGGAAAGCACGCGGATGTTCTTGGTGTCGACCTGCTCCTGCGCGCCGGTTTCGCGCGCGCGCACCAGGAAGGCCTGATAGATGTCGCGGCTCGCTTGCGCGTCGCGCTCGAGCTCGCGCAGACCGACCATCGCTTCGCCATTGTCGACCGCGGTCCGCTTGAGCGCCGCGAAATTGTCGGCCAGCATGTGTTCGCTGGATTTGGCGCTTTCATATTCGGTGCGCGCCGCAACCGCGGCACGGTCGATCTCGGCGTCGATCATGTGACGCAGCCGTTGGGCTTGCGCCTGGATGTCGATCACCGCCGGATGCAGCGCGCCAAGGCTTGCCGTCTGCTCGGCTTCGCGGCGCATGACCTCGGCATATTGGCCGCGCAGCGCGGTGATGGTCGGCGACTGCAACGCAGCCGGAAAGGCGCCGTTCTCGTCCTTGCTGCGCTGGACCTGTTCGACCTGTTCGAGGCGCGCCTTGGCGTCGGCGGTGCGCGCGTGCGCAGCGCTGAGCTGATTGTTCATATCGGTGAGCTGCTGGTCGGTCACCAGCTGGCCGTTGGCGGCGAGCAGGTTGTTGCGCGTCTTGAAGGCCTCGACTTTTTCGTCGGCGTCGCGGACGCTGTCCTTCAGCGTCGCCAGGCGCGCGGACAAGGATTGCGACACCTGCCGGGCGGCGTCGGCCCGCACCTGGGTTTGCTCCGCGAGATAGGCCTGCGCGATGGCGTTGGCGATGCGCACCGCCTTGGCCGGATCCCGGCTGGTGACGTCGACCTCGACCACGAACGTGCGCTCGTCGCGCTTCACCTTGACCCGGCGCTTGAGCTCGTTCAGGGCGGCCAGCGCCCGTCCGCCCGAAACGGCGTCTTTGCCCAACAGGACATTGATGAAGGACGGCCCGCGCACGAATTCCGGATCGCGTTCGAGCCCTTCCGACACGACGACGCGCCGCAGCACCGCGTCGGAGGTCAGCACATTGACCTGACTTTCGATCTGCATGAGCGCGGCGTCGTTCACTTGCGTGGGCTGCGCCTCGGCGCCGACCGCGCGCAGGTCGCTCGGATCGATCAGGATTTGCGTGACCGCGGTGTATTCGTGCGGCGCCAGCACGACGAATGCGACCGCCAAGGCAAGCGCCGCGGCCGTCGTGATCAGGATCGTCGTCCGGCCGCGCCAGAGGGCGGACCAGATTTTGCTAAAGTCGATTGGCGATTGCGGCGCCAGCCCGACGACAACATTGCCGTCGCCGACGACTGCCGATCTGATCTGGCGCGGCGTTTCGAACATTCAGTACTCGAACGGTTCGCATCTCGCGGCAGGGCGGCGCCAGGCGGCCGGGATTACGGTTGTTCGGCGCAAAATGCCCGCCACACGCTCGTCAACATCGATGCAGCCCGCCATGTCCAGAGTTTCCGGCATGGTTAACCAATTCATGAAGGATCATGGTTAACGTGCGGTATATGCCGCTATCGCAGCGCTGCGGACGCTGCGCTGTCGAGCGCTTCAAAGTCGCCGGATCACGCCGGAAATCGCGGCTATGACGATCAGCACCGCGACCACGGGAATCCAGATCAAGGCGGCGCCGATCAAGACGAGCAGCATGATCGCGGCAAGGAGGCCGACGACCAGCATGATGAGCGCGAAGCCGAACGGTCCAATCCGGCCGACATAGATGCGCTGTGTGCCGCGCGTTGGCGAAAAGCCATAGGGTGGCGGCGCCCAGCCTCCGCCGCGATCGTTCGGGCCGCGACGGTTCGGCGGGATGATTTCCGGCTCGACGCGCGGCTGCTCGGGTTCGTTTGAATTATTTGCCATCTCGGCCGCCTGATCCTTCGGCCAATTATGTAAGTTCGGCGAAGCCGATCACAAGTGACGTGCTCCTCCGATCGAGCCTTTGGCCGTAGTCCAGGTCAGCGCGTCAGTGTCCGCATGTGATGGTCGTGCAGGAATTTTGCCAATTGCTCGCGCAAGCTTTCATCGCGCTCGCCTTGATGCCCGAGCACGATGGCGCGTTCGAACAGCGTCTGTTGCAGGTCTTGCGGCAGCTCGCTCCACAGGTCGGCCGCCGCCGCGCCGAGAACCATATAATAGCGCGCGGCAATATCGTTGACGGTGTGGCCGGAGTGCCGATTCATAGTCTCGCTCATGGCAAAACTCCGATGTTGACGGCGCCGATCATGGGCCGGGTCCCAAGGAAAAACAACGAAAGCCGGCTCCAGGTTTCGCGCCGCTCATCTGCCGGCGCCGGCAAGGGCAGCGCTTGCAGCCGCGGCGCGGTTGACTTGTTCGCGGGCAAATCCCGCGGTCGCGGCGTAACCGCGCACGATCGCCTTGCGCTCCTCATAGGACAGCACCGCGTCGATATTGCTAAAGCCCTCAGGCGCGAGCGCCTCGACCGCATCGATGACGCCTTCCGGTCCGCCGCTTCTGTTCATGCGCACGATTTGCGCGGTCGGCGGCAGCCGTTCCTGCTCATAAGCCCACAGCGCGTGGACCGGATGTTCGGCGTCGGCGAGCCGGTCGGCGAGCGCGCGGGCATCGAGAATCGCCTGCGACGCGCCGTTCGAACCGACCGGATACATCGGGTGTGCGGCGTCGCCGAGCAGCGTGACGCGGCTGTGCGACCAGCGCGGCAACGGATCGCGATCGCACATCGGGTATTCCCAAAATTCCGGCGTCGCCTCGATCAGCGCGCGGGCATCGACATCGCCGATCTCGAAGCGGCGGATATGCGGCGCCAGATCCTCCATGCGGCCGGGGCGCGACCAATCCTCCTTGCGCGGCGGCGGGGTCGAGCCATCGCCGATTTTGGCGACCACGGCCCAGTTGGTGAGGCGTTTGTCCTCGCGCGAGCCTTCGGCGATCGGGTAAACGACGAGTTTTGCCGCCATGCCGCCGGCGACGATCATGGAGCGGCCGGTCAGAAAGCGTGGCCAATCGATGGCGCCGCGCCACAGCATGGCGCCGTTCCAGCGCGCCGGGCCCTCGTTGGGATAGAGCGCTTCGCGAACGGCGGAGTGGATGCCGTCGGCGCCGATCAGAACGTCGCCGCGGACCGTGGCGCGATGCGCGCCGTTGCGGTCGAAAAAATAACCGGTGACGCCGGCCTCGTCGTCGCGGAACGCGCCGAGCCGGTGCCCGGTGTGAATGCGCGATTCACCGAGCCGGGCGCGGACGGCCTGGTAGATCACGCCCTGCAAGCGGCCGCGATGAATGGAAAATTGCGGCACGTCGTAGCCGGCATCGAGTCCGCGCGGTTCGCGCCAAATCTCCTGGCCGAAGCGGTTGGTGTAGAACAGCTCATAGGTGCGGATGGCTACCGCATCGAGCCGCTCCAGGAGGCCCAAGCCGGCAAGCTCCTTGATGGCGTGCGGCAGCGTGTTGATGCCGACGCCGAGCTCGCGCACCTGGTCGGCCTGCTCGAACATTTCGCAGTCGATGCCGCGCGCATGCAGCATGAGCGCCGTAGTGAGGCCGCCGATGCCGCCGCCGACGATAATGGCTTTCATGCGCGCATTGTGGCAGGCCGGCGCGGTCGCGCAACCTTCGGCGCCGGGATTGGTTTACGCGCCGGCGTAAACCTTTATGGCGTCATTCCGGCTTGATGCCGGCGGCCCGGATGACGTCGCTCCGGCGCTGCGTCTCCGACTTGATGAAGGCAGCCGTCCGAACATGGCGGCAATTCCCGGATGCAGTATTGCGCGGGCCTCGTGGCGTTACGCAGATTGGCGATTGAGTTTTGCGGCGGCCTGCCGCTACAACTGTCACTGCTTACGGGAGAAACGCCGCAATGGGCAAGCTTGATTTCGTTCTGGAAGAACTGGTGACCGCCAACCGCATCCTGGCCAATGAAGGGATCGTCGATTCCTTCGGCCATATCAGCGCGCGGCATCCCGACAAACCGCAGCATTATCTTTTGTCCCGCGCCCGCGCGCCGGAACGCATCGAGCGCGACGACATCGTCGAATATACCCTCGACGGCACCGCGATCGACGAGCGCGGCAGGGCGCCATATCTGGAGCGCTTCATTCACGGGGCGATTTACGAAGCGCGGCCGGATGTGCACGCGGTGGTGCACAACCATTCGCCGAGCGTAATCCCGTTCGGCGTCACCGGCGCCAGGCTGAAGCCGCTTTTGCATATGTGCGCCTCGTGCGGTCACGAGGTGCCGGTCTGGGATTCGCAGACCAAGTTCGGCGATACAACGCTGCTGGTCGGCGACATGGCCATGGGCCGCGATCTCGCAAAGCTACTCGGCGCACAACCCACCGCGCTGATGCGCGGCCATGGCGCGACGGTGGTCGGCCGTTCGGTCCGCCACGCCGTCTTCGTTTCGGTCTATCTGGAAGTCGGCGCCAAGCTGCAAATGCAGGCCATGGCGATGGGCGAGATCAAATTTCTCACCAAGGGCGAGGTCGACAAGATCGTGGCGCGGGTCAACGACTACACGCTCAACCGCGCCTGGGAGAACTGGGCGCGGCGCGCCGGGCGGGACATGCAGAAAGCCTGATGCCGATCGGGCGTTCTGTTCATTTCAACCAGATAATTCCAGAGCCTTCATGCATTTCGAACTTCCGGTTCCCGGCATGATCTTCGACGTGGCGCTCGAGGACGGCGCTAAAATTCGCATGCGCCGCCACGGCAATCCGGACGGCGTCCGGCTTCTGCTCACCCATGGCAACGGCTTTGCCGCCGATGCGTACTATCCCTATTGGCAACACCTGCTGCAAAAATTCGATCTGTTGGTGTTCGACTTCCGCAACCATGGCCGGAACGTGCCGGTTAAGCCGCCGCACCATACCTACGAACAGCTCAGCCGCGACCTTGAACGTGTCGTGCAGGACGTAAGGACGAAGCTGGGCGAAAAACCCACCGCCGGCCTGTTCCATTCGATGTCGGGCCGCACCGCGATGAAGCATGCCATCGAAATCGGCTGGCGCTGGGATGCGCTCGTTTTGTTCGATCCGCCCAATGTGCCGCCGCCCGGACATCCGGCTTTCGCGGCGATGGCGGCATTCGAAAAACGGCTGACCGAATGGGCGCGCCAGCGGCGCCGGCGCTTCGCCGCGATCGAGGAATTGGCGCAGGAGTACCGCCAATCGCGCGCGACGGCGCGCTGGGTCGAAGGTGCGCACGAACTGATGGCGCGCTCGGTGCTGCGCGAAAGCCCGGACGGCGACGGCTATGAATTGGTGTGCGATCCGGAAAACGAAGCGACGATCTATGCGCAGGCGATGATCATGAATCTATGGCCCAACGCGAGCGCATTCGGCGGACCGGTCAAGCTTGTCGGCTGCGATCCGGGCATGAAGGGCGGCTCGCCGACCGGCGCCGCCAACGCGGCGCTCGGTCGCGAGGGCGGCTACGATTACAGCTTCGTCGAGGGCACCGGTCACCTGTTACAGATAGAGAAGCCGCAAGAATGCGTTCGCCTTACCCTTGAATTTCTCGCCCGCTGCGGCCTCGCATAAGGCCCGCTCCGGCCTCGCATAAGACTTGTATCAATGGGCCAGCCGCCCGCAACGGCGCACCCACCCGCCAGGGATATCCGTTAAGCAGACCTGCCTCAGTGGAACTTGATACGTGCAGTCCAATATCCGCCAGGCGGGTACCAACTCCCTGTTCCCGTGATGATTTCGCGGCCGTCGCTCGAAAGCTGCCCAAAATAACTGCCCTGGATTCCGTCTCGGTAGAGGATAACCGTGTTCTGCCGCACACCACGGAACTCGATGACATCGCGAACGACGCTGCCGGTCGCGCTGTCGCGCCATGCGGCATCGAACGTGTTCGAATTTCCGCGCCGGGTCCAAGCGCCTACCCAATTACGTCCGTTCGTACCGTATTCGGTCACGTTCCACTCGCGGCCGAGATGAAAATCTCCCTGCGCCACCGCTGGAAAATCTACCATGACGGCGGCCCCGAGCAGCGTAAGTCGCAATAGATTGCGGCGATGAGTTTGCATGGCGTTGCCTTTCGGAGAAAATCGCTAATAGCGCTCAACTCATAGCCCGGCGACACTGTTTTTCAGAGTGACGCGAAGGTCAAGAAGCGCAATACGCTAGAGCGACAAATACGGATCATTGAGCCGCTTATCGCTGCGCCTTCGTTGTTTGATCACGTCGCCGGTGGTCCAATATTCGCTGCGCACGGCGCGCTCGGCCTCCACCTTGAATTCCTCGGGCCACTGGCCGAGCGAATAGCCGAACCACGGCGCTTCCGGTTTGAGCGCCGGCAGGCCGAGCTCTTGCCAGATCGCTTTGGCCTGCTCCATGAATTCTCTCGCCGGCAGCGAGATCGGCGGGTAGGGACGCTTGAGCATGGCGTTGATCAGCATCGCCGAATCGGTCGCCTCGTAATGGGTGTCCTCGGCGCCGGCGCGCGGCCCATGCCCCATGTCCTTGTGGTCGAGGATGCGCAGATCCTGGTGCGGCCGCATGCGGTACGCCATCGCCCACATCACCATGTCCAGGTTTTCCGGATCGATGTCCTCGTTGACGGCGATCGTCATCTTGCCGACCGACGACGAGTAGGATGACGCGCCGTAGAGCGCGCGCCAGATTTCGGCGTCGAGCGTGTCGGATTTCATCTGGATCACGATCAGCTTGCGCAGGTTGGTCAGCGGCTCGTGCATGAACACGCGGCTGACGCCGCTGATGTTCAGATGATGGCGCAGATGGTGCAGGAAGGCCGGCTCATAGGCCACGCGCTTGATCAGGCTCGATTCCGACGGCGTCACCTGGCTGATGATCGAAACCAGCACGGCGTCCTTGCGGCGGGTGATGGCGGTCACGTCGAAATAGGCGTTGTATTCTTTCAGGTTCATGTAGCCGTGCGATTCGCCGAAGCTGCCCTCCGGCTCCAGCCACTCGGTATCGAGATAGCCTTCGACCACGATCTCGGCTTCCGCCGGCACGATCAGATCGACGGTCTTGGCCTTGCAGACGCGGATCGGCGCGCCGACCAGGCCGCCCGCGACGGCAAGCTCGTCGAGATGCTTCGGCAGCTTGTGCACCGAGGTAAAAGTGATCGCCGGCGGCGCACCGAGCATCAGCGCCACCGGCATCTTTTCGCCGCGTGCCTTGTATTTGAGAAAATGTTCGTGGATGCCTTGGTTGAGCTCGATCTCCGGGTTCATGCCCATGCGGGTCGGGCTTTTGACCATGGCGCGGTAGTTGCCGATGTTCTGCAGCCCGGTATCCGGATCCTTGGTGATGAACATCGAGCAGGATGCATAGGGCGCATTGTCGAAACCCGGCGTGGAAATCGGGATCGGCAGCGCGTCCACCCCCTTCCCTTGATTCAGCTCGGCCCCCTGCACCACGATCTCTTGGCAGGGTGGATTGTCGACCAGCACCGGCGGCACGGGATGTTCTTCGGCATGGCCCCATTTTTGCTGGATATTCTCGACGGCGCAGCCGATGCCGATACTGTAGATTTGGCGATTGGAGGCGAGAATGCCGACCGCGACCGGCATATCGTATTTGCGCCCGGCGCTGTCGACGACGTTCTCGAACAGAAAAGCCTTGCGCTCGGCTTCGGGGATGCCGCCGCGGAATTGCCAGCGCACCAGCGGGTGCATTTCGGTGTCCTTGTTGATCGGCCGCTGCACGCGGATGAGCAGTCCCTGCCGGTCCAATGCGGCAATATGCGCGTGCAGGTCCGGATAGCCGGCGTTTCCCATTTATTTCTCCAATCGCCCGTGGTGGAATGGCCGTCAGAAGGCGCGGCTTTGCCAGCCGATGCAAGTGTTCTAACCCGTGAGCATCGCAATGAAAATTCCTCGCCGCGAAGTGCTGCACTCGGCCCTCGGCATGGCTTCGCTCGGCATGGCTTCGCTCGGCATGGCTTCGCTCGGCATGGCTTCGCACCGGCAGCCCGCAGCATGTCGCGGCGGAGCTGTTCGACATGATGGCCGGCACCAAGGTGACTCACGTTCCCTATCGTGGCGAGGGACTGGCGCTGCCGGACGGCTGGCATGGCGTCGTCGCGCCCAAAGCCACGCCTGCGGAAACTGTCGATAGGCTCAACAAGGAGATCAACGCCGGTCTCGCCGATCCCAAGATGAAATCGCGCCGCTCCGACTTGGGATGTAATATCTTCGCCGGTTCCCCGGCCGACTTCGGCAAGTTCATCGCCGGCGAGACCGAGAAGTGGGCCAAGGTCGTGAAGTTCGCGGGCATCACGGCGAACTGAATCGCAGTCTGGAGTGAGCACAACGAACTCCGGGAGAATCTTCTCCGGACTTGCCGCGCGGTCAGGCTATGATTCGCTGTCCATGTGCGCCAGCGCCGCCGGCAGGTAACGCGTGCCGGCGACGGCCGTGGCAGGAGCCGCTGCTTCGATGCGGGCGAGGTCGGCGGCGTTAAGCTTGAGATCGAGCGTGCCGAGCGCCTCGGCAAGCTGGTCGCGGCGGCGCGCGCCGATCAGCGGCACGATGTCGTTGCCGCGCGATTTGACCCAGGCGAAGGCAAGTTGCGACGTCGAGGCACCCTTCTCGTGTGCGATTTTGCTCAAGGCGGCGACCAGCGCGATGTTCTTCGAAAAATTCTCAGCGGCAAAGCGCGGCTTGCGGCTGCGGATTTCGCTGTTGGCGTTCTTCGCCGCCTCGGCGCGGTCGCTGATGAGGCCGCCTGCGAGCACGCCATAGGCGACGAGCGCAATGCCGAGCTCGCGCAGCGTCGGCAGGATGTCGCGCTCGACGCCGCGGGAGAACAACGAATACTCGATCTGCAACGCCGCGATCGGATGCACCGCATGCGCGCGCCGCAGCGTTTTGGCGGACGCTTCCGAAATGCCGATATGGCGCACGTAGCCGGCCTTCGCCATGTCGGCGATGGCGCCGATGGTGTCCTCGATCGGCACCTGGGGATCGACCCGCGACGGCTGATAGAGATCGACATAGTCGGTGCCGAGCCGGCGCAGCGAATAGGCCAGGAAATTCTTCGCCGCCGCCGGCCGCGCGTCGTCGCCGTAATGCTTCCGGTCGGGACCGCGCATCGAGCCGAACTTCACCGCGACGAAAGCGCGCTCCCGCTTGCCGCCCTTGAGCGCGTCGCGGATCAGCATTTCGTTATGGCCCATGCCGTAAAAATCGGCGGTGTCGATCATGGTGATGCCGGCTTCAAGCGCGGCATGGACGGTGGCGATGCATTCCTTGTCGTCGGCCGGCCCGTAGCCGCCCGACATGCCCATGCAGCCGAGCCCGAACGCCGATACGAGGGGGCCGTTACGGCCGAGTTTTATTTGCTGCATCGCTGTCATTCCGGGGCGCGCGCAACGCGAACCAGGAATCCGTAATCGCCGAATAAGAAGAATTTGCACCCGAGTGCGGGTGTTGTCGATGGGGGTTATGGATTCCGGACCCGCGGGCGTTGCCCGCGTCTCGGAATGACGGGCTCGTCACTCCGCCGCCAGCCGCACTTCCGGCGCGGCAGCGCGCACGTCGGCGTCGACGTGCTTTTCGTATTTGGTGAAGTTCTCCTGGAACATGCGCACCAGCTTGCGCGCGGTCTCGTCGAAGGCTGATTTGTCCTTCCAGGTCTTCATCGGATAGAGCAGATGCGGCTCGACGCCGGGCACCGAGGTCGGCACCGCAAATCCGAAATAGGGATCGGTGCGGTAGCTTGCGTCTTTCAGCGAGCCGTCGAGCGCGCCGGTGACCAGCGCCCGGGTCGCCTTGATCGGCATGCGGCGGCCGGTGCCGTAGATGCCGCCGGTCCAGCCGGAATTAACCAGCCAGCAGTCGACATTGTGCTTCTTGATGAGGTCGCGCAGCAGATTGCCGTATTCGGCCGGCGGCCGCGGCAAAAACGGCGCGGCGAAACAGGTGGAAAATTCCGGCTGGACGCCGACCAAGCCCTTCTCGGTGCCGGCGACTTTGGCGGTGTAACCGGACAGAAAGTGATACATCGCCTGCGCCGGCGTAAGCTTCGCGATCGGCGGCATCACGCCGAAGGCGTCGGCGGTGAGAAAAATGATGTTCTTCGGCTGGCCGGCGCGGCCGGTGCGGGAAGCCAGCGGCATGAATTCGACCGGATAGGCGGAGCGGGTATTTTCCGTCTTCTTGTCGCTGTCGAAATCGCAGACGCGGGTGTCGGGATCGAAGATGACGTTTTCCAGCACCGCGCCGAAACGATTGGTCGCCGCGTAGATTTCGGGCTCCGCTTCCTTCGAGAGCTTGATGCATTTGGCGTAGCAGCCGCCCTCGAAATTGAATACGCCGTTCTCGCTCCAGCCGTGCTCGTCGTCACCGATCAGCGTGCGGTTCGGATCGGCTGACAGCGTGGTCTTGCCGGTGCCGGACAGGCCGAAGAACAGCGCCACGTCGCCGTCCTTGCCGACATTGGCCGAGCAATGCATCGGCATCGCGCCTTGCGCCGGCAGATAGAAATTGAGCGTGCTGAACACCGACTTTTTGATCTCGCCCGCATAGGACGAGTTGCCGATCAGGATGATCTTTTTGGTGAAATCGATGGCGATGACGGTTTCGCTGCGCACGCCGTGGCGCGTCGGATCGGCCTTGAACGTCGGCAGATCGACGATGGTGAGTTCGGGGATGAAGCCGGCGAGGTCGGCTATTTCCGGACGAATCAGCAATTGACGGATGAAAAGAGAATGCCAAGCGAGCTCGGTGAAGACCCGAGTCTTGATCCGGTATTTCGGATCGGCGCCGCCATATACGTCCTGCACATAAAGCGTCTTGCCGCGCGCATGCGCAATCATATCGTCGAAGAGAACCTGGAAATTAGCTTGGCTGAGCTTGCGGTTGCCGTCCCACCAGACGGTGTTTTCAGTCAGCGCATCGACGACAGTATGCTTGTCCTTGGGGCTGCGGCCGGTATGGACGCCGGTCTCGGCGCAAAACGCGCCGCCCTGCACCAGCGCGCCTTCGCCGTTCCTGACCGCATGCTCGACCAGGATTGTGTCGGGCAGATTCCAGTGCACGCCGGCAAGGTTTTTAAAGCCGAATTTATCGGCCCCGTGCGCGCCGTTCCTCACACCTGTTTCCTGCACGCTCGCCTCCGCGCCTGAGCTTCGCTTCGCCTGTCCCGCCCGCAGGCGCGCGACCCTATAGCGAGCCTCCCAGCATCTGCCAAGACCAGACTAACCTCAAGCCTAACCACCTCATATCGAGGGCGTTCCGACGCTGCACTGCAGCGACGAACGCGCTAACGCCCGCGCGCTCTGGCTGCCAAATCCACCACAACATTGCGTAATTGCTGGGCGGTGGTGACGCGCTCGGCAAAAGCAAGCCGCAGCGCGGCGTCGCCGCAGGCAAGGTCGAGACCGTCCGGATCGAGCCCGGTGAGCCGCCACGCCCCGTCCTCGGCGCCAATGAGTTTCGTCGCGTAAAGCCGCACCGCGTCGGCGTGATCCGAATTCATATGCGCGACTGCGCTTGGTTCGGCCTCGATCAAATCGTCCGCGCCGGACACATCTGTCATGACGTCGGCGGCAGCTAGGTCTGCGGCGCGCGCAAAACCGCCATTGAGATGAGCGGAGACTGCGTCCAGCCGCCAGAACGAGAAATCGCCGAAGCCGGCGTAAAGCTCCGATTTCGGATGCCGGGCGAGGAAGCGGCGGCGCAGGCGCGGCTCGCTGTGGGCGTCGCGTGGCACCCGGACAAAGCATCCGAGCAGCGTCAGGCGCGGATGTGCCAGCGGATCGCCCTTGCCGATGGCGGCGAGCAGGACCGAAGCCCGACCGTCCGCTTCGAGATTGGCGGTGTGAGTGGAAAGCCTCGAAATCAGGATGAGCGGCGCGCCGTCGCTGTCGGTGGCGACATTAACCAGCGAGGCGAACGGATGGCCGGTATTGCGGTCGATGGTCGCAAGCGATCCCGCCCGCGCCGCCCGCAACAGCGTTTTGGCGAGCGATTGCGGGTCGAAATCCGGTGCCGGAGCGTGTTCGGGCGGGCGATCCGGCATAACGCCCGGTAGCGGTGGTTCTGCCTTGTTGTTTTGGGCTCGATTGGCTTCGGCCATGACGGTTTCCTGCGCGTCCGCGAGCTTAACCCTAAAGCCCCCGGCAATTGCCCCGATTCTGCCTTGTCTGGTCACACTTCCGCCCCCACATGGGGATTCAAAGGCTTATGGGGCCGGGGCTAGTGAAGCTTGCGGCCGACTCATGTAAAGAAGGCCGCCATGCCGACAATCGCTCTCGTCGACGACGACCGCAATATCCTCACCTCGGTATCGATCGCGCTCGAGGCTGAGGGCTATCGCATTACGACGTATACCGACGGTGCGTCTGCGCTCGATGGCTTTAAGACCTCGCCGCCCGACTTGGCCATTCTCGATATCAAAATGCCGCGTATGGACGGCATGGAGACATTGCGGCGGCTGCGCCAGAAATCGGACCTGCCGGTAATCTTCCTCACCTCGAAGGACGAGGAAATCGACGAATTGTTCGGCCTGAAAATGGGCGCGGACGATTTCATCCGCAAACCGTTTTCGCAGCGCCTCCTGGTCGAGCGCGTCAAGGCGGTATTGCGGCGGGGCACGCCCAAGGATGGCACTGCGCCCAAGGAAGCCGACAGCAAGGTGCTGGAGCGCGGACTGCTGCGCATGGATCCGGAGCGCCACACCTGCACCTGGAAAAACGAGCCGGTCACGCTCACCGTCACCGAATTTCTCATCCTGCAGGCGCTGGCGAGCCGCCCCGGCGTGGTCAAAAGCCGCAACGCCTTGATGGATGCGGCCTATGACGATCAGGTCTATGTCGACGACCGCACCATCGACAGCCACATCAAGCGGCTGCGCAAAAAATTCAAGGCGAGCGACAACGAATTCGATATGATCGAAACGCTGTATGGCGTCGGCTATCGTTTTAAAGAATAAGCGCTATTTGGGCGCATTGGCCCAGGCGCGGTGGCTATTCGGACCGCCGCCAATCGTGGCTCCTGACTGGGCTCCGGACTGGGCTCCGGACTGGGCTCCGGACTGGGCTCCTGACTGGGCGGCTGACGTGCGATAGTAATGGCGTCCGCCTCCTCCCGACCCTCGCTTGCTTGCGGGGAGGATCGGGAGGGGGAAGGCATGATCGAAACCCCGACAGACGACGTGCTCGATCGAATCGCAGAACGCACTGGGCCCGAGGCTCAAGCCTCGCTGGAGGCCGAGTCCAGAGTCGACAACCAGATCGAGAGCCAAGCCGATGGTACCGGCCTCGATGAGGGCGAGCTGCGGCCGCGAGGCCTTGCCCGCGTCGGCGACTGGCTGCGGCGCGCCTGGCAATTCTTCATCACGCAAAGCTTCTCGAGCCTGACGCGGCGCATCGTCGTCCTCAATCTCACCGGCCTCGTCGCGCTCTCCATCGGCATCATTTTTCTTTCGCAATTCCGCGCCGGGCTGATCGACGCGCGCATCCAGAGCCTTCTGGTGCAGGGCCAGATCATCGCCGGCGCGATTGCATCTTCGGCGACAGTCGAGAGCGACTCCTCGATCACGCTCGATCCCGACAAGCTGCAAAACCTGCAGCCGGGCCAGAGCTACGGCCCGAACGAGGATGCGCTCTACGGCATCGATTTCCCGATCAATCCGGAGCGGGTGGCGCCGATCTTGCGGCGGTTGGTGTCGCCGACCAAAACGCGGGCGCGCATCTACGACCGCGACGGCGTGCTGCTGGTCGACAGCCGTAACCTGTTCGGTCGCGGCGACGTGCTGCGCTTCGATCTGCCATCGCCGACCGCGGAAAAGCCGGGTTTGTTCGAGCGGGCCTTCATCGCCTTGCGCATGTGGCTCGGCCGCGGCGATCTGCCGATCTATCGCGAACTCGGCGCCGACGGCGGCAAAGGCTATTCCGAAGTGGCGCAGGCCTTAAACGGCCAGGATGCCAGCATGGTGCGCATCAACGATCGCGGCGATGTCATCGTTTCGGTTGCGGTGCCGGTGCAGCGTTTCCGCGCGGTGCGCGGCGCGCTGATGCTGTCGACCCAAGGCGCCGATATCGACAACATGGTGGAGGCCGAGCGGCTCGCCATCATCAAGGTTTTTTTGGTCGCCGCCGCCGTGATGATCGTGTTGTCGATCCTGCTCGCCGGCACCATCGCAGAGCCGGTGCGGCGGCTTGCCGACGCCGCCGAAAGCATCCGCCGGCGCATCCGCTCGCGCGTCGAAATCCCCGATTTCACCCGCCGGCGCGACGAGATCGGTCACCTCTCCGGCGCGCTGCGCGACATGACCAGCGCGCTTTACTCACGGATCGAGGCGATCGAAAGTTTCGCCGCCGATGTCGCTCATGAACTGAAGAATCCGCTTACCTCGTTGCGCTCGGCGGTGGAGACGCTGCCGGTCGCCAAGACCGAGGAAAGCCGCGGCCGCCTCCTCAATATCATCCACCACGACGTGCGCCGGCTCGATCGGCTGATCTCGGATATTTCCGACGCCAGCCGGCTCGACGCCGAACTGCAGCGCCAGGACGCTGCGCCGGTCGATCTTGCCAAGCTGCTCGGCACGCTGGTCGGCGTGGCCAACGAGGTCAAGCGCGACGACGGCGTCAAAGTCACGCTGAAATTCGAGGGCGGCGGTACCCGCGCGTTTCGGGTGCCGGGACACGATTCGCGGCTTGGGCAGATCGTCGACAATTTGATCGAGAACGCGCGTTCGTTCTCGCCGCCGGGCGCCGCGGTGCGCGTGACTTGCCGGCGCTTGCGCAGTCAGGTCGAAATTTTCGTCGACGACGATGGACCGGGCGTGCGCGAGGATGCGCGCGAAAAGATCTTTGAACGCTTCTACACCGATCGCCCGCACCAGGGTTTTGGCCAGAATTCCGGACTCGGTCTGTCGATCTCCAAACAAATTGTCGATGCGCATGGCGGGTCGATCTGGGTCGAGAATCGCATCGGCGCGCCCGGCCCGGACGGCGCGCCAAACGTGCTCGGCGCCCGCTTTATCGTGCGCCTGCCGGCAATGTGATGCTGAAATCGGGGACGAGCGGATGACCTCCGCGACCGTTCACGCCTCGGCGGTGCTGGTCGGCGCGCGCGCGGTGCTGATCCGCGGGCCGTCCGGCGCGGGCAAATCCCGGCTTGCGCTCGAACTCCTCGACGCGGCGGGCGCCGGCCGTCTGCGCTTCGCCCGACTTGTCGGCGACGATCGCGTCCATCTGGAAGGCGTCAATGGCCGACTTCTGGTGCGGCCCGCCCAAGCGCTCGCCGGCCTGATCGAACTGCGTGGCGTCGGCATTTTGCGGCGGGATTACGAGCCGTGCGCCGTGGTCGGCTTGGTTGTCGATCTCGATGCCGCGGACGCAGAAAGGTTGCCGGAGAATCGGACGGTCGATCTCGGCGGTATCGAAGTACCGCGACTCGCCGTCGCATCGGGCGCAGCGGACTTGCCGGCGGTGCTCGCGCGCATGATCTGACTCGGGCGCGGTCGTCGATGCTGAAGCGTGCTGGTTTGGGCGCCGGCCATTTGATTGGCGATTGATTAACCATAATGGCCCAAGACTGCCCCCGCGACTGGGCATACATTGCCGGATGCCCGCCAGCCGGGCCGGTAACGCCACCGCAACTTGAACGACTTAATCTTACTGCAATGCAGCAACCCTTCGATTTTGCTCAGAATGCCCCTTGCGCCGGGGCTTCGGATGGTCATGATGTGCACCCTTTCGTGCGGTGCACCCGGGACGCGCCCGCGGGGAGTTCCATGATCGGTCTTGTGCTTGTGACCCACGGTCGGCTGGCTGTTGAATTTCGTGCCGCCCTGGAACACGTGGTCGGACCGCAAGG
>Ga0207416_1000895_pt1 | contig 45332 bp, 42 predicted proteins | sample PaiPotPPM11metaG_FD_184107 | JGI IMG/M metagenome (GOLD analysis project Ga0207416, IMG submission 184107) | Iron sulfur acid spring bacterial and archeal communities from Banff, Canada, to study Microbial Dark Matter (Phase II) - Paint Pots PPM... ...
CCGCTCCTCGCGCTCGCCGGGCTGGCCGACGCGGAAGGCGACCCCTACACCGCCGCCGAATATTTCCTGACCGCGTGGGAGCACGATCCGTCGAACCGCGACCTCCGCGCCGAACTGACCGCGCGGCTGGCGTCGCTCTATGGACCGGAAGGGTACTTGCAGTTCACCCGGCCCGCGCTCGCCGCCCTCTATGTTCGCAATTGCTACCCGGAGCGCGCCGCCCGCGAGTACCGCGCCATCCTCACCGAGCATCCGAACCGGACGGACCTTCGCCTCGCCGCCGCGCTCGCGCAGTGGCGACTGGGCAACCTGGCGGAGACGATCGAGGAGTGTACCGCCCTCCTGACCGAGCAGCCGAACGTCGTTTCGGCCCGTTGGGCGTTGGCGGATGCGCTGGCGCGGCGCGGCAACGGCGATTTGGCGAGGGAGCACGCGAAACAGGCGGCCTGCTTCGATCCGGATGGCGCGATCGCGCATGTATTGATCGCGGGCAACCCGGATGCGGCGATCGTTGACCCCGACGAACCCCTGCACGTGCCGGACGACTGGCGAGATCGCCTGCCGCCCGCCGCTACAGGCGGGACAGATGCAGCGACACCGACCGAACCCGACGCGAGGGAAGCCGAGCCTGAGCCGTCGCTTCCCGCCGACATTGAAGAACCGGCCGTGAAGTCCGACACGATGCGGCTGGTGGAAGCATTATCCAGCCTCGCGGCGGCGCTCGTGGAAGCGAAGGCCGCCGAACCCGATACCGATCTGCCGCGCGTGCAGCCGGAAGCGGCTACGGAACCGGAGGAAACAGGATTGACATTGCCCGGTGCGGCGGGCCTCGCGGAGGCAATCGCCGCGCTCGATATGCCCGTTGACGTGCCTCCCGAACCACCCGTTGAATCGCTGCCGCACCCGCTCGACGTGCCGTATGCCGAACGGGAAGACGCGGACGCGATCGCGGAAGCGCCAACTGCGATCGCGGACGAGCCGGAGCCGGTCATCGCCGTCGTTGACGAGGACGGCGCGATTATCGCCACGCAGCAGGGTGGTGAGCCATCGCTGGATGCGGCGGACGTTCTGCCCACCCCCCAACTCTCTCCCGCGGGCGCCCTCTGGGCAGGAGGAAGGGGAGACGGAGGGAGGGGTCGCGAACCGCGCTCCCAGGAGATCGCGCCGAAAGGGCACCCGGAGTCCTCAGCCCTTGATCTGGTGCGGGCGGGGGATGTCGCACGGGCGGTTGGCGGGATGCGGGCGGCGCTGGCGGCGGCGGGCACGGATCACGATCAACTGCATGCCCTCTTGCCCGGCCTTCGCGCCCTCGTGGATGCCACGCCCGAACGCCCCGACTCCCGGCGGCTCCTCGGCGACGCATACGCCCGCCTCGGCCTCTACGCCCAGGCACAAGGCCAGTATCGCCAAGCCCTCCTCGTCCGCATCGCGGGCAAGGGCGCGGGCCGCGAACGACCCCCTTAATGGAGGAACGCATGGTCGCGCAACCGCAGGTCATCACCGTGAACGGCGCGGCGACGCGCCCCGCGACCGCCGATCAGGCGACCGTCCTGTTTCTCGCCGAGGGGACGGGCGCGACGGTCGGGCAGGCCCTCCGCGCGCACGCCGAAGAGGTGCAGCGGGTGGTGCAGGCGTTAATCGGCTGTGGCGCGCCGCAGGCAGACATCCACGGGAGCGCGCCCCGCATCCTCGAAGAAGACGAGCCTGGTCTGCCCAGCAACGCGCAGCGGGCGAACACGACCTCGCGGGTGGGCGGCGTGATTCGTGTCGTCCTCTACGACTTTGTCCGGCTCGGACAAATCGTTGATGCCGCGCTCAACGCGGGCGCGGCGTTCGGCGGCATCACCTTCGGCCTGCGCGACGAAAAGGACGCACGCCAAATCGCCCTCGCCGCAGCCCTCGCGGACGCCCGTGCCACCGGGGAGGCAATCGCCGTCACCTTCGGCAAATCCCTCAGCGCAGCCCTCGGCGTCGCCGAAGAATCCGTCGCCTTCGATGGCGTCGGCGAATACACCGCCCGCGTGCGCGTGACATTCATGCTCCTGAACGCATGACGCCGACAATACTCCCTGATGGTCGGAAGGAGAGAGTCAATGCACGCGGACGATGCGAGTAATCTCCACGCCCTTACCGTTCTCCGAAAGCTTGGGACAGAGCCGTTCCACGCCGCGCGGCAGGTGTTGCCCTTCACGCTTCTCGATTTTTGGCGATGGTGCAGTTCCGATCTTACGAATAACGCGATGCGTGGCGTTGTCGCGGAGTACTTGGTTGCGTGCGATTTAGGTTTGGCAGATGGGATACGGGTGGAATGGGATGCATATGATTTGAAGACTCAAGAAGGCATCAAAGTCGAGGTGAAGTCTGCGGCATATCTCCAGAGTTGGCATCAAGAGAAACTTTCCGCGATCTCTTTCGGGATTCAGCCAACGATTGGCTGGAACGCGAGTACGAACGAATACAGTACCGAGCGCAGAAGGCAGGCAGATGTGTATGTGTTCGCATTGTTGCATCATCAAGACAAAACGACGCTCGATCCTCTGAATGTTGATCAATGGGAATTCTATCTGCTACCAACGTCGGTCTTGGATGACAAGGTGGCGACGCAGAAGCAGATAGGCTTCGTGACGTTGCTGCGCCTGACGCCAACGAAGGTCCGGTTTGGCGAAATTGCCACAGCAATCGAACATCTATTTCTGTCGTCAGACAACCATCGTGGCAGTGCGATATGATGCACGACGACATTGGATGATTGATTCGAGGAGGAGTATGTGGCGGAGATTGAGCGGACGCTGGTGATCGCGAAGCCGGACGCGGTGCAGCGAGGGTTGGTGGGGGAGATTATCGGGCGGCTGGAGCGGCGCGGGCTGCAACTAATCGCGTGCAAGATGATTCATGTGAGCCGTGCGCTCGCCGAGGAGCATTACGCGGAGCACAAGGGCAAGGGCTTCTTCGAGGGGTTAGTCTCCTTTATCATCTCGTCGCCCGTCGTCGTTGCCGTCTTCGCCGGGCCGGGCGCGATTGCCACCGTCCGCAAGATGAACGGCGCGACGAACCCCGCGAACGCGGAACCCGGTACGGTGCGTGGCGACCTCGGCTTGGATGTCGGGCGCAACCTCGTCCACGCGTCGGACGGCGCGGAGAGTGCGGCGCGGGAGATCGGCCTCTGGTTCACACCCGACGAAATTCTCTCGTGGGAGCGCACGAACGAGCGCTGGATTCGCGAATGAGCCGGTGGCACAGGCAAAAGCCTGTGCGTCCATTACCGTCAAATTCTTAGGATTCATCAGCCCGCGCCACCATGTATGAGCATATTCGGATAATCGCGGCCGGGAATAATCCGGCCGTTCGCGTGTTAGAACCTGTGCGGGGCGAGAGACCCCGCAGGGATTTATTGAAAACCACACATTGATACGAGACGACTTTCAGTGACATAGCATATTCCTTTCCTTCCCTCCTCCTTCCCGGTCCGGTATCACCCGCACCGGACCACAAAGACCGGCGACCGCGAGGTTGCCGGTCTTTGCTATGCTTGCGGTCCGTACGAGCCGCGCGGCGCGTGGCGCGTGGCGCGTTGCTTGCATCGTACCGCGTTCAGGGAAATGGCAGAAGCCTGCCACCACCGGAGGAAATGCATGGTGCAGGGCACGGGAACGCCGACAACAACTGATCCTCCCCGACCGGAGGTGTTCGAGCCTGTCGAGCAGCCGCGCCTCAGTCTGGGTGAGATTCGGCGGATCGCCCAGCGGCCGGGCTTGCGCAATATCTGGCTCGCGCAGATCGTCTCGCAACTCGGCGACGGCATGTTCACGACAGCGATTGCCCTCGCCGTCCTCAATCGTACGAACTCCGGCACCGCGCTCTCGCTGACGGTGATCGCGCAGTTTTTGCCCTTCCTCTTCCTCGGCATCGTCGCGGGCGCGCTCGTGGACCGCTGGGAGCGGCGGCTGACGATGGTCGTCTCGGACATCATCCGGGGCGGCGTCGTGCTGCTTATCCCGATCCTCGACTGGCTCGGCGTGCTGCATCCATCGAGTTATGCCATCGTCGCCTTCCTGCTCACGACCGCCGGGCTGTTTTTCGACCCCGCCAAGAGTGCGATTGTCCCAACGCTCGTCTCCCGCGCGTCGCTTGCCCGCACGAACGCGCTACTCGAATCCACGCGGCAGGTGTTGTTCGTTGCCGGGCCAGCGGTCGGTGGCGTGCTGATCGCCGTCGTCGGGATTGGCGGTGTCTTCATCGCGGACGGTGCGACCTTCTTCATTTCCGCGCTCATCCTCTTTGGCGTGCCACGCGCCCGGCCGGAAGAGGCGCCGATCCCGGAGGGGGAGGACGAGACAGGTGGCGAAGGGTTGGGGACGGCGATCCGTCGCGGTCTCGACTATATCCGTACGAACCGGCTGCTCCGGCTGATCGTCGGCGTCGGCTCGGCACTCAACTTCTTCCTCTCGCCCCTACCCATTCTCATCCCACTCTTCTTCACGCAGGTGCTTCACACGGGGTCCTCCGCCTTCGGCGCGGCGATCTCGATCATCTTCATCGGCTTCCTGATCGGCGCGGTGCTCGTCGGCGCGTTTGCGCCGCGTGTCGGCAAGGGGTGGCTGACCGTCTTCGGCGTCCTGCTCGCGGGGGTGGCGACGGGCCTGTTCGCACTCGGGCCACCCGTCATCGTCGTCCTCGGGCTCGCGCTGCTCGGCGGCGTGGCAATTGGCGCGCTCAATGTCTGCGAATCCACCGTCATCCAGGAGAACGCGCCGGACGCGATGCGCGGTCGCGTTTTCGCGGTCTACGAGAGCGTTTCGCAGGGCGGGCGGGCGATCGCGGTCGCCCTCTCCGGTGTACTGGCGGATTTGATTGGCGTCTCGTGGCTCTTTCTGGCAGTCGGGATGCTCGTGCTCGTCTGCGGCGGCGCGCTCGTTCTCAGTCCGACGATCCGTGCGGCAAAGTGAGACTGCAGCCCCGCGGTGGCGGGAGAGGGGAGCGTGGATACGGAAGCCTTGAGGGTGTTGTGCGCGCAGGGCTCCCGATCACGCCTGACTTGTTACTCCTTTCCGCACGTCCTATGATGACGCTATCGGGCACGTCAGCACGGTGGAAAGGGGAGCGACATGACAGCGACGGCAACGGAGACGTACCAGCATATTCTCATCGCGATGGACGGCTCTGTCGCCACGATCACGATGAACCGCCCGGAGCGGCGGAACGCCCTCTCACTCGCGCATATGGAAGAGTTGATGCACTGCCTGAAGGCAATCGGGCAGGAGCGCTCGGTAGCCGCCGTGATCTTGCGTGGCAACGGGCCGGCCTTCTGCGCCGGGCACGATCTCAGCGAGATGATTGGGCAGGAGCCAGGCGCGTATCGGCACATCTTCGCCGTCTGCTGCGAACTGATGGGGACGATCCAGGCCATCCCGCAGCCGGTGATCGCCCAGGTGCATGGCATCGCCACCGCCGCCGGGTGCCAGTTAGTCGCGACGTGCGATCTCGCGATTGCCGCTGAGGAGGCGCGTTTTGCCACACCGGGCGTCAAGATCGGCCTCTTCTGCTCGACGCCAATGGTCGCGCTCAGTCGGGCGGTCGGACGGAAGAAGGCGATGGAGATGTTGCTGACGGGCGATCTCATCCCCGCGCACGAAGCGCTGGCCGCCGGGCTGGTGAACAACGTCGTGCCCGCCGCCGCACTGGAAAGCGCAACGCACACCCTCGCCGAAAAGATCGCCGCCAGCAGCCACCTGGTCATCGGCATTGGCAAGCAGGCGTTCTATCGCCAACTGGAGATGCCGCAGCACCAGGCATACGACTACGCGATGGAGGTGATGGCCTTCAACGCGACCTTCGCCGACGCGCAGGAGGGCATGTGCGCCTTCCTCGAAAAGCGGCATCCCGAATGGCGGAATACATAGCGGGATGGATCGAGAGATCAGATACGAGGAGGGCAGATGAAAGTCTATCTCGCGTCGCCCCTCGGCTTCGCGGCGTCCACCAAACCGTACATGGAGAAACTGGAAAAGGCGCTCGCCGGGACTGGCATTGACGTCATCAATCCGTGGAAGAGCGACTTCGTCGCGGCGTTCCGGCGCGCGAACGCGGTGACTGACTATGCGGAACGCGTCGCGGCACTGGGGCGAGTGAATACCGAGGTCGCGCGGAAGAATGAGCAGTCTATCCGGGCATCCGACATGGTACTCGCCGTCCTCGATGGCGTGGACGTGGATTCCGGCACGGCGAGCGAGATGGGTTTCGCCTTCGCGCTCGGCAAGCGCATCCATGGCCTCCGCACCGACACGCGCCTGATCGGCGACAACGAGGGCAGCGTCATCAACCTGCAGGTGCAGTACTGGATCGAGACGAGCGGCGGGAAATTGGTGCGGACGCTCGCGGAGGCCATGGCCCTTTTCAGGGACGAGTAAACGAACGGGGAGCGAAACCACTCATTACTATCTGCGTCGCAACCGCGGATCGAGGGCGTCGCGCAGGCCGTCCCCCATCAGATTGAAGGCGAGGACGGTAACGAAGATCGCCATGCCGGGGAAGAGCGTCAGCCACCACGCGCCGTTCAAGAGTTCCGTCTGCCCCTGTTGCAGCATGTTGCCCCAACTGGGCGTCGGGATCTGCACGCCGAGGCCGAGGTAGGAGAGCGCCGCTTCCAGGAGGATCGCATAGGAGAGCCAGAGCGTTGCCTCGACGATGATGACGGCGAGTGTGTTCGGGAAGAGATGCCGCCGGATGATCTGCGATGGCGTCGCGCCGATTGCCCGTGCCGCCGTGACGAACTCCTGATTCCGCAGCGAGAGGAACTGGCCGCGCACGAGCCGCGCCGCGCCCGGCCACGAGGTGAGGCCGATGACGATCACCGTCGTCTGCAAACTCGCCTTGAAGAGCGCGGCGGCGGAGATCAGCAGCAGAATCTGCGGGATGGATAAGAGAATATCGGTGAAGCGCATGATCAGCGCATCCACCCAGCCGCCGAAAAAGCCGGCGATCGCACCGAGCGCCGTGCCGACGCTCATGATAATCAGCACGGCGGTAAACCCGACGCTGAGCGAAACCCGCGCCCCGACGATCAGACGCGCATAGACATCCCGCGTGTTCCGGTCCGTCCCGAGCCAGTGCTCGGCGCTGGGCGGCTTGGAGCGAAAGCCCGCATTCTGGATATTCGCGTCATAGCGCGAGATCAGCGGCGCGGCGACGGCGATCGCGTACATCAGCGCGATGACGATCAGCCCCGCTACCGCCAGTTTGTTCTCGCGGAAGCGGCGCAAGACGACGCTCCGGCGTGGTTGCACCGTCGCGAGTCCGCGTTCCTCGGCATTGAGTGCGAACGGCTGCCGTGAGACATCGGTGGTCTGTGACATCGCTGCTCCTCAGAACGAAGTAACGAGTAACGAGTAACGAGTCGAAAGTAAAAAGTCCAAAGTAACAAGTAACAAGGTGGCGCTACGTCGCTTCTTTCTTCTTGTTCCTCGTTACGCGTCAACCGCCCGCCGCGCCCTGTCCTGAGAGCGAGACGCGCGGATCAACCAACACGTAGACGAAATCAATCAGGATATTGACGAAGATCACGAACGCCCCCGCGACCATCGTCACGCCGAGGATAACCGGGTAATCGCGCCGGGTGATCGCATCGTACGCGAGCAAGCCCAATCCCGGCCACGCGAAAATCTGCTCGATGATCACCGCGCCGCCGAGGACACGCGAGATTTGCAACCCGGAAACCGTCACCATCGGAATCAGGGCATTGCGTAGCCCGTGCCGATAGAGGACGGCGCGATTGGATAATCCCTTCGCTCGCGCGCTCGTCATGTAATCCTGCCGCATCACTTCGAGCATCGCCGAGCGCATGAAGCGTGCGAAATAGGCAATGGACGGCAGCGCAAGGACGATCACCGGCATGACGAAGAACTTGATCCGCCCTGGGAAGGGCGCTTGCGCCTGCCCGGTGCTGATCGTCGGCAGCCAGTGCAGCTGGACGCTGAGGTAGAGTTGCAAGAGGAGCGCGAGCCAGAAATTCGGGATGGCGAGGCCGATGAATGAGCCGACCGTCGTCGAATTGTCGAGCCAACTGTACTGCCGTGTGGCGGAGAGGATACCGAGGGGAATGGCGATCAGCAGGGCAAGCGCGAGTGAGATGCCCTGCAAGACGACCGTCGCGCCGATCCGGCTACCGATCAGTTCGAGGACGGGTTTGCTGTTGAAGGTATAGGCCGTGCCGAGATCGCCGCGCACGAGCCGACCGAGATACCGGGCATACTGCACGGGCAGGGGCTGATCGAGGCCGAGGTTGTGGCGCGCCTGCTCGATGAAGGATGGGTCGGCATTGCCTTCCGCAATGAAGGCGCGAACCGGATCGCCGGGTGCGAGATGGATGAGCGCGAACATGACGATCGAGAGCCCGATCAAGAGTGGGATGACAATCAGCACCCGGCGAATCATGTACTGCCCGATATTGCCCATCTACCTAATCCCCCGGCCCCTTCCCGCGGGTGCCCTTTGGCAGGAGGAAGGGGGAGTGCGCCTCGACAAGAATCGCGATGGATCGCAAGACACCACGCTCCGAATGATTCAAACCCCCTCCCGATATGGGAGGGGGCAGGGGTGGGTAGTCCGCCTTACCCCTTGAGGTAGATGTTCTCCAGAGTGTAGAAGACACCCTCTTCAAGAATGCTGTCGGTATACCCCGCGAACTTCGACTTGATCACATGGAGGAAGGGGCGATACCAAGCGGAATACGTCGGGAGATCGTCGTTCAGAATCTGTTGCACCTGCTTATAGAGCACCTTTTGTTGCTCTATATCCAGTGTCTGGATCGCCTGTTTGAGAATCGTATCCAGTTGCGGATTGCTGTAATTGCTGTAGTTCTCGGACTGCCCCGTCCCGAACTGCAAATACAACTCGCCCGGATCAACAGTGACCCCGGTGAAGACAACCCCGTCTACCTGGAAGTCCTTCTTGGTCACGCGGTCCACGAGCGTTGCGTACTCAATCGCCTGCGCGTTGATTTTCCAGCCGATCTTCGCCAGTTGCGCCTGTGTGTAGGTGAGGAAATCCTCCCGCAGGACGTTCCCCTTATTGACGATGAACTCGATTCCATCCGGCGGCGTACCCGCTTGCTTGATGAGCGCCTGCGCCTTATTCAGATCGTATGGGATCGGCTGGAGCGTCTTATCAAAGGCATAGTTGCCGGGCGCGATGGGACCCACGCCGGGCTTGCCGAGGCCGTAGAGTGAGTCCTTGGCGAACTGCGTCATGTCCAGCGCGTAGGCGACTGCTTGCCGCACCTCTTTCTTCGCCAGATAGGGAACCGCGAAATTGAATTGCCAGCCGTCCGGCGAGGTGAAGGGCGGGACGAGGACGGAAAGATTGGCGTTCGCCTTCAGTTTGTCCGCACCGGCCGGGCTGGGATAGATCGAGCCGTCAATGTCGCCGGCGAGGAGCGCATTGACGAGGCTCTGCGCGTCCGGGATGGTGCGGTGCGTGAACTTGTCGAGGTAGGGGAGACCCTTCTTGTAATAGGTCGGATTCTTCTGCGCGACGAAATCGCCGCCGACATTCCACGAGACGAAGACGAACGGCCCCGCGCCGACCGGCTTCTGGAAGAACGGTTCCTTCGAGGCCTTCGAGAGGTCTTTGCCCTCCAGCAACTTCTTCGGGACGGGGCTGACGGCGCGCATGTTGATGAGGAACGATGCATCCGGCTGCGCGAGGGTGACGACGAGATTCTTCGCGTCCACCACCTTGATTCCCGCGACATCGGGCGCGGAGCCGGCCGTGTACTCTTTCGCGCCTTGAATCGAGGCAAGCTTCGATGCCTTCGGGCTGGCGGTCGCTTTGGCGAGGATGCCCTTCATCGTGAAGGCGACATCGTCTGCCGTCACATCGCTGCCGTCCGAGAACTTGGCGTCCTGCAAGGTGAAGGTGAAGGTGTTTCCGGCGATCTTCCACGACTTCGCGAGCGCGGGCACGGGGGCGAAGGTCTCCGGATTGAGGTCCACGAGCACATCAAAGAGCATCCTCACGCGCCAGATACTCTCAGAGTCGTTGGAGGCGAAGGGGTTGATCGTGCTCGCCTCACCGAGGGTGCCGATCAGGATGCTGCCGCCCGGTTTGCCCTGTCCGGTGGCCGCACTCGCCGCAGTCGTCGGCGCGGCGGCTGATCCGGTCGTACTCGCGGCAGTCGCGACGGCGGGCGCAGTCGCCGCGGTCGTGCCGGTCGTCGCGGCAGCGGGCTTCGTCGCGGCGGCACTACCGGCTGCAGTGGTTGGCGCGCCACCGGCGGCGGCCGTCGGTGCGGTCGTTGGGGCAGTCGTCGGTTTGGCCGCCGGGGTATTGGTCGCCGTGCTGCCACCGCAGGCGGCGAGGATGGCGGCAGTCGCGCTGGCTGTGACACCACCGAGGAAGCCGCGCCGGGAAAGGGCCCGTCGTTTCATCTCATCCACCAGGTCTGCCAATGCTTTCTCCCTTCATCACTCGTGCCAGCACGCGTCCGTGTCCACCGGTCGCATCGTGCGGCCTCCCACGATGCCGCTTGCACAACATTCGCCCGCTCGCACTCTTGTTCTCTGGACGCGTGACGCGGTCGCAGTCCTGTGCTGGCTTCATCGCGCCCCGGTTGTAGCACCGGCGGTATCGTCTGTCAATCAAGGGGAAGTTCGGAGTTTGGAGGAAGCGCTTCGAACTCCGAACTTCTTTTACCCGTTGATGTACATTCTCTCCATCTCGTAGAAGAGGCCGCCCGTGTCCGCGCTGTCCGTGTAACCGGCGAACTTCTTCTTGATGACATGGAGGAAGGGGCGATACCAGGCGAAGTGGAAGGGCACGTCCTCCATGATAATCGCCTGAATCTGCTTGTAGAGCGGCACTTGCTTTTGCGGGTCGAGTTCCTGTTTCGCCTGCTTCAGCAGCGGGTCCAGTTGCGGGTTGCTGTAGTTCCCGTAGTTGCGCGCCGATCCGGTCGTGAACTGGTCGTACAGTTCGCCCGGATCAACCAGGATACCCACCGAGTTCACGCCCTCGACATCGAAGTCCTTTTTCAGCACCCGGTCAATCAGTGTCGCGAACTCGATCGCTTCCGGCTTGATCTTCCAACCGATCTTGTCGAGTTGCGCCTGTGTATACGTGAGGAAATCCTCGCGCAGCACGTTTCCCTTGTTCGTGGTGAAGGAGATGTCCGTTGGGGGCGGGCCTGCCTGTTTGAAGAGCGCCTTGGCCTTGTCGAGATCGTACGGGTAGGGCTTCAGGTCTTTGTCGAAGGCGAAGTTGCCGGGCGCGATGGGGCCAATGCCGGGCTTGCCGAGGCCGTAGAGTGAGTCCTTGGCGAACTGCGTCATGTCCAGCGCGTAGGCAACTGCTTGCCGCACCTCTTTCTTCGCCAGATAGGGGTTCTTGGCATTGAAGTACCAGCCGTCCGGCGAGGAGAAGGGAGGGATGAGGACGCTCAAATCCTTGTTCGCCTTCAGTTTGTCCGCACCGGCCGGGCTGGGATAGATCGAGCCGTCAATGTCACCGGAGAGTAGGGAATTGACGAGGCTCTGCGCGTCCGGGATGGTGCGGTGCGTGAACTTGTCGAGATACGGGAGGCCCTTCTGATAGTAGTTCGGGTTGCGCTGCGCCACGAAGTCCCCACCGACGTTCCAGGAGACGAAGACGAACGGTCCCGCGCCGACCGGCTTCTGGAAGAACGGTTCCTTCGAGGCCTTCGAGAGGTCTTTGCCCTCCAGCAACTTCTTCGGGACGGGGCTGACGTAACGCATGTTCAGCAGGAACGAGGCGTCCGGTGTGGCAAGGGTGACGACGAGATTCTTCGCGTCCACCACCTTGATTCCCGCGACATCGGGCGCGGAGCCGGCCGCGTACTCCTTCGCGCCCTGGATCGAAATTAATCTCGTTTGCTGTGGGCTGGCGGTCGCTTTGGCGAGGATGCCCTTCATCGTGAAGGCGACATCGTCCGCCGTCAGATCGCTTCCATCGCTGAACTTTGCGCCGTCTTGCAAGGTGAAGGTGAAGGTCAGGCCGTCAATCTTCCAGGATTTGGCGAGGCCCGCCTTTGGCTCGAAGGTGTCCGGCTTGAGGCGCACCAACTGGTCGAAGAGCATCTTAATACGCCATGACCCCTCGGAGTCGCTGTTGATGAACGGGTTGATCGAACTCGCCTCACCGAGGGTGCCGATCAGGATGCTGCCGCCCGGCTTGCCCTGTCCGGTGGCCGCCACACTCGCCGCGGTCGTCGGCGCGGCGGCTGATCCCGACGTGGTCGCAGAGGTGGCGACGGCGGGCGCGGCCGTCGCGCCGGTCACGCTACTCGCGGGCTTCGTCGCGGCAGCGGGAGCGGTGGTCGGAGCGCCGCCCGCTGCCGCTGTTGGTGCGGTCGTGGCGGGCTTCGGTGTGTCGGTCGCCGTGCTGCCACCGCAGGCGGCGAGGATGGCGGCAGCCGCGCCGGCTGTGACACCACCGAGGAAGCCGCGCCGCGAGTAGCCTGGTCGTTTACTCATCGGTTTGCGTTGGTCTTCCATGCCTGTCTCCTCTCATCACGTCAGGTGCATAACGGATCAGTTGTTCGTGGGTCCCATCCGCAGACGGACGGATGCGCTGTTGGCGCGTGCCACCTTGCGTCTGGAGAGACAAACAAGGTAGTGTCTATGCGGTTTTTGCCTCACATGACTTGTATCATCCGGCGGGATGTGCTGTCAATCAGGGTGCAGACAGCGGGATGCAGGTTCCGCGAACGGCCAACTCGTTCACGCTGTCAGCGTCGTGATGCAGCCCGCGATGGCGGCGAGCGCGAAGGCGAGATAAAGGAAAAACCGATCCGGCAAACGCCCGCCGAGCGTGGTGCCGAGCGCGTTACCGAGGAGTGCGCCGGGTATCCAGATGAGGGCGGTCGGGATCAGCGCGCGCGGTACGAAGACGCCCCGCGCAGCGAGCAGGAGAAGCCCAATCGTGTTGGAGAAGGCGAAGTATACGGCGAGATCGGCCTGGAAGCTGCGGGGGCTGGAACGGTCCCGCGCGAGGAGGATGGCGGGCGGGACGCCATTGAGCGAGGTCGTCGCGCCGAGCACACCGCCGAGCCACCCCGCGATGATTGGCGCACCCGGAATGCGCGGCGGTGGCGGGCGGTTCATCGCGCGGATCTGGAGAAGCGTCGCGACGATGATCGTGACCCCGGCGAACCGTTTGAGGAACGTCACATCCACCCAACCGAGCAGCACCGTCCCGCAATAGAGGCCGGGGATGCTGCCGAGAACGAGCCACGCGGGCCGGCGTAGCGAGACGTGTTCCCGCAGGCGCACCGCCGTCACTGCGCGTGTGACGAGGACGGTCGCGAGGTTGATGACCACGACCCAGCGCAGGGGCAGCCCAAGAAGCAGAAGCGTCGGTGTGGAGAGGAGCGACGCGCCAAACCCGGTGACGCCGCCGAGGATCGCCGTCAGGAACATCGTCAGGCCACCGAGCAGATAGATCGCCAGGCTGATACTCAAAGCCTCTCCTTCACACGCGCCATATTCCCAAAATCGCCGGTTCGCCTGGGCAGCCCGCCGAAAGATGAAACCAAACGAGTCGCGTTCGCCTCATCCCTTTAGGCACGCGCGGCCCAGCCGGGGGCGTCGGGAATATCCTGGATGCGGACGCCATGCGGATCGAGCAGCATTGTGAAGGCGTGCCCTTGCGGCACGATCAGCGTGCGGGTTGGTAAGGTCGTCACGTCCGGCTCCGTGCCACTGAAGAGGTCAACGAGCGCCCACGGGCGAACATATCCCGCAAGCGTGGGGAGCGACGGGGAATTCGGTGCGATAAAGAGTGTCGGGCCGATCAGCCGCGCGAAGCCGGGGAGGGTCGCGTCCGGCGCGCCTAGGGCGATGAGGAGGCTTGCCCCGCCGTTCGAGAGGCGCAGATAGCCGCCGGGAGCTGCGCCGGTTTCCGGATCGGCGGGTGTCTGCGGCGCACGCGTGCCGTGGCTCGGTTTCGGCGCTTTGGCGGGCAATTTCAACGGGATGCCGTCCGGCGCTTCGGGGGTGATCAAGTCGAGCGTCGCGCCCCGGGCGAGGGGAATTGTCGCGTGTCCCCATAATCGCTCAGGGACGTGTCCGCGGTCGAGCGCGGCAAGTTGCCACGGATCGTAGCGGGCGGGCGGCTTCGTGCCGGGGCCACCGAGTTCAATCACTCTGCCAACTGCCGTTCGCCGCACGAGTTCCGTCGCGCCCGGCAGATGGTCGCGGAACGGTGGGGGTAGCACCAGCATATCCACGCGCCGGTCCCACGGCCATGTGCGCTCGCTGAATGCCCGTAGGGCCGCATCCGTCCCGCCACCACCGACGATGATCCGCCGCCCGTCATCATCTTCGATCAGGTAGGTGATCGCGTCGCCCACCGGCAGGACGGTGATGCGCGCCGGGCCGCTCGGGCGACTGACGCCGATACCGAAGGAGAGTGCGACCGCGAGCGCCGCGACAAAGACGAGCGCGTTCTGTGCCCATTGCGACCGCACCCACCGCATCCCGCCCCACCCTTCCGGCAGATTGACAAACCAAACGAACCGCAAAGGTACAAAGGACGCAGAGGACACAAAGACGCAAAGAAGAAGGAGGATGAAAAGAGTGTTTACCTATCTATCATAAAAGACTGTAGCGGTTCTCGTATACCCATTCTTGTTTCTCTTCGCGCTCTTTGCGGTTCAGTCGCTCTCCTCCCGCTGCCATCGCGGGCGAATGTCCTATCCCAGTAGCCGGATCAGGAGGAAGGTTCCCACCCCCGTGCCGATGACGAGCGGCATCCGGCCCGCCGTGCGCCAGGCGACGAGCGCCGCAACGAAGCCCGCTGCCAGTTCCGGCCCGACCGTGATCTGCCCGTGTGGCCGCAGCAGGCCGGGCACGGCGAGGGCGGCGAAAAGCGTGATGGGAACATATGCCAGCCCGCGCGCCAACCAAGGCGGGAACCGCCATCGCGTTACCAGCATCGTGGCCCGGAGCGCGTAACTGACCGCGCTCATGCCGAGAATCGTCAGCCACATGCGCGGCGTTCCTCCCACGTTTGCCATGTCGCGCCGATGATGCTCCCACCAATGCCCGCCACGATGAGATACCACGTCCCCGGTAGGAACGACACACCGAGCAGTGCGAAGATGCCGCCGCAGAGGGCCACGCCGACCGCGCGATAGTTTTTCAGGAGGGGGACAAGCAGGCCGAGAAAGGTGAGGGGAATCACGAGGTCTACACCCCATCGCGCAGGCGAGGGGATCGTTGCTCCGACGATCACGCCGACGATTGCCGATCCCACCCAGGGCGGCGCCATGCCGAGGTTCGCGCCGAGTACGTAGCTCGGCGTCGCGTCGCCCCGGAGCAGACGCGCCGTCGCGACGGCGAACGATTCATCCGTGAGATGAAAGGCATAGAGCAGACGCCACCAGAGCGGCCGCGCGGCGACATGCGGCGCGACGGAGGCGCCGATCAGGAGGGAGCGCGCGTTGGTGATCGCGGTACCGACGATGACGGAGAGCGAGCCCGCGCCGCCCGCGATCAGATTGACCGCCGTGAACTGCGCCGCCCCCGCATGGACGAGCAACGACATGCCGACGATCTCCGGCCCGGAGAGGCCCGCCGCCCGCGCCGTCACCGCGTACACGAGGCCGAAAAGCGCCGTGCCCGGCCAGAATGGCAATGTCGCGATTGCGCCCGCCCACCATTCCCGGCGCAGTCGCACATCTGTCTCGCCGACGACCGTTGCACCGAGGGTTTGCCCGTCCACTCTACCGCCTTCTTTCCAGCCCTTCGTCGCGGTCAACGGTCAAATTGATAACCGTCGAACGAGAGATTGAGGGTTAGATTGTATGCGCGTATTCGTCACTCGTCAAGGCATGATTGCCGGTTGAGGTTCGATTATGAGAGCGACAATGTCCCTTCCAGGACAGGGACGGCGCTGCCGCTGATCTCACCATCCGTTAGCCCGCGCGCATCGAGTACGACCGCCAGCGGATTGCCACCAAACAGCCGATCCGTGAACACATCTACCTGCACAAACGCATATTCTCGTGCCATGACCACTCCTTTGAAACGTGAAATAGTCTCACACGACCGGGCGAGGGCCGGTGGAGGCGGCGTCGCGGGCGGGGGCAGCGTCGCGGCGGGCGAGGCGGCGGATCGCCACCGTCAGCCGTCGGATGCCTTCCGTGATCTCCTCGGGCGGCACGCCGGTGAAGTTGAGGCGGATGGCGTCCCGCTCGCCGCCATTCGGGGAGAACGACTCGCCAGTGACGAAGGAGAGGCCCTCCCGCGCCGCTTCCGTTGCCAGCGTGCGCGCCCGCATGCCGCCTGGCAGGTGGCACCAGATGAAGTAGCCACCCTCCGGCTCCGACCACATCATGCCGGCCGGGGCCATTCGGTCGAGGGCAGCGAGCATTGCGTCTCGCCGCTCCCGATAGGCGGGGCGGAGGTCCGCGACATGTTCCGCGAGCCAGCCGCGTGCGAGGAACGTCTGGAGGACATGCTGCATCGCGCTATTCGGGTGGACATCCACACTCTGCCGGGCGAGGGTGACGGCCTCCGCGACGGGCGGCGGCGCGGCCAGCCAGCCGAGCCGCAGGCCGGGCAGGAAGACCTTGCTCATCGTGCTCAAGTAGATGACGAGACCGCGCCGATCGAGGGCGGCGAGGCGCGGCGGCGGGTCATCACCATAGGCGAGCTCGCCGTACGGGTCATCCTCGACGATCGGCACGCCGTACCGCGCTGCCAGCGTGAGGAGCGCATGTCGCCGCGCGAGCGGCATCGTCACGCCCGTTGGGTTCTGGAAAGTCGGCAGCGTGTAGATGATCTTGGGCCGGTGGCGTGCCAGCACCTGTTCGAGCAGGTCCATCCGCATGCCGTCATGATCGAGCGCGACAGGCAGCAAGCGTGCCCCCGCGCCGCGAAAGACCTGCAGCGCGCCGAGGTAGGTGGGCGACTCGACAACGACCGCATCGCCCGGTTCGAGCAGTACGCGGGCGATGAGATCAAGCCCCTGCTGCGAGCCATGCAACACGACGACCTGCTCCACCGACGTGCGGATACCACCGCGCGCCATCCAGGCGACGAGCGCCTCCCGCAGCGGCAGCGACCCCTGCACCAGACCATAGACGAAGAGGTCCGGCCCGTAGGCATCGAGCGCCTCGTTCATCGCGCGGCGGAAACGGTCAACAGGGAAGAACTCCGGCGCGGGGGCGCCGGTGCCGAAGGCAATGGTGCCAGGTTGGCGCATCGCGGCGAGCATATCGCGCATCACCGGCTCGCGCAGTCGCTCGGTCGTTGCGCTGAACAACGTCTGCCAGGCGAGCGGTTGCGGCGGATTGGCCCCGTCCATCACCGCGTTGCTCACCCATGTGCCCCGCCCGACGCGCGCCTCGACCATCCCCGTTGCGACGAGGTCGCGGTACGCCGTGACCACCGTCGTGCGGTTGACCCTCAGCCGGGCGGCGAGTTTCCGTTCCGGCGGCAGGAGCGTGCCGACGGGCAGACTCCCATCCTCAATTCGCGCGATCACCTGCGCGACGATCTGGCGGTAGAGCGGCGTCGTGTTCTCCCGGTCGAGGTAGATGTCCATCCATGCCTCCTCCCACTCGCATGCAGCATAGCGGGCGAGAAGGCGATGTGAAACGGCCAATGGTCGTGAAATGGAGCGGTCCAATAGCAGCGATCACGTTACGGGGTCGAAATGATGACCGGATCGCTCATGACCATTGTGCTGGCGACACCGGATGCGCTCACCGTCTGAATGCCGTAGCGGCGCGTTTCAGCAGGCGGAGCGGAGTCTATCCACTGCGCTGCGCGGAGCGGCATCGGCGAAAGCAGTGTGTCCGGCTTGCCATCCCGAATGAGAAAGACCTGATAGGAGAAAAAGGATGCCTCTCGGCTCGGTTCCCAGCGGAGGATGAGATTTCCTTCCTCTACCGTCGCTGTTACCCAGCGGGGCGCGGCGGGAGTCTCCGGCAGAAATGGGGTGATCCAGTAGAGCAGCGTCGTGAATGGCGTGATCGCAAATCGGTCGCTGATTGTGCCATCTCCGAGCGAAATGCCTTGTTGGATGGGTGCAAAAAGCGCCAGTTCCTGCGCCTGCCGGATCGTCCGGGTCGTCGGCGCATCGGGGGCGGGGAGGGAGAGCCGTGCGCCCGCCGCCGTGTATGCATTCCCGTGCATCGCATCAATCTGGAAGCGTGCGACATTCACGCGCTGCCACGGGATGTCGGTGATCGTGTAATCCACGATGTGCGGCTGCACGTTTGCCATGTCCGTCGGATAGAGAGAGAAGAGCGCGCTTATCTGTTGCTCCCCAACAGCCAACAAATGGAAAAGATCAGTGTGTGGATAACAGCGATCCGCCCCACGGACGACAGCGCCGCGCGCATCTCCCATCAGACGCAGGAGTTCGTAGAAGTGGTAGGCCGGCAGTTTGAGGAGGTCGCTCGTCGCGGTCGGAGAGGCGCGTGTCATCACCGAGCGGCGGCCATCGAATGGGGTCTGTACGAGTTGCAGGTTCGCGTTGTCCGACGCGGCACGGAAACGGAAACCGATGTCGCGATACTTCACGCTCAACCCATCGTACGCGACGAAAAGGCTCGCGAGCCACGCCGGGAAACGCTCGGTCATGCGCGGCTCGTAGGGGATGTCGAAGCCAACCTTCATATCCGCCTCATTGTTATAGATTGGCAGATTCCGGCACCGCTCCGGCACAATCGCCAGCGCCATGCGGGCCGTCTCCTCGGCAGCAGTAACGAGATCGCCGAGGGCGGGTTCAGTGCTCCCTTGCGCGGGATTCACCCATGCCCCTTTCTCGTGGAAGGAGAGGAAATCGCATTGAATCCCTGGCTCGTTGTGGAGAAATTGGAGGAAGCGGCGCATCAGGGGCGCGCCCGCCGCGTTGTCCGTGGTGGGCAACCAGGCGAGGGCCGGGCCACCGAGCCGGATCGGGTAGCCGGTGGCGCGCACGGCGTCCGCAGTGGCGCGGTAGAGAGCGAGGTACTGATCGAATGTGCCCTGCCAGAAGACGGGGATGTTCGGCTCATTCCAGACCTCGAACCACCACGTCCGCATCGCGTCCAACCCGAAGCGCGGATCGGCGACGAGCGCGTCGAGGAAATCGTGGACGAGCGCCTGCCATCCCTCGAACGACGCGGGCGGCAGCGTCGGCGATGATGAGACCGACGCCGGGAAGAAACTCAACTGCACGAACGGAATCAGCCCCCGCACGGTCAACGCCTCCAGACCGGCGAATGCTGAGGCGAATGAGTGACGAGCAGGAACGAGATCCCCGTTACTCGATACTCGATACTCGTTACTCGGCGTCGCCTTCTCCTTCGTACCGCTGTTGAGGGAACCAAAGAAGCGTACCGCCGTGAACGCGCCCGGCGAGGCGGCGAAATTGTCGAGGAGCGGTGCGAACGAGGCGTCGGCAAGCCAGTCCACGTCGAAGATGCCGACCATACCGAAATCGCCCGTACGCACCGGCGGATCATTGGCGGGCTTCGCGGTGGCGACGAGTGCGATGTCCACACCTTCCCCTGCCGATTGCCGACTGCTGGCTGCCGATTTCATCCCGCAGGCAGCAAGGAGCGCGCCAGCCGCAGTGGAGGCGGCGCGGATGAGAAGATCGCGCCGGTTCAGGGATGCCCTCCCGAATCGCGCCGCCTACTGGTTACGGTTCGTTGTCCGCTGACATGGAGGAAGCCAGAAAGCCGCTCGAAGGTCGTCGGCGGGCGAATACGGAGGTCAATCGCCAGCCAGAGCGCCTTGATATGCCGGAAACAGAGCAGCGGCAGGAGTGTGCCGAGGAACAATCCGAGCGCGAGGACGACGAGCACCGGGAGGCCGGAATAGGCGAGCGGCGTGACGAGGAGGACGGCGAGACCACCGGTCGTCATGAAGTTGAGCGTCACGGCATTCGTCCAATACCCCGGTTCCCGCTCGAACGGGAAGCCACAGGCTGGGCACGATTGCCACATCGTCATCCCCTCAAACAACCGCCCCTCCCCGCAGACAGGGCAGCGCAGGCGCAACGCCCTACGGAAGTATCGAGTGTTGAGTGCGGAGTGCTGAGGTTCGTCAAGTGGCTCGTCGCTGTTCATGACATATTTATCCTACTTCGTTCTCAGCACTCAGTCCTACGGTTGCATCCGTCCCAACGTCGCGGCGAGGGTGAGAGCAATTGCCCCTGTGTCGGACCGAAAAAGATGCCTTCATACACTTCGGCAAATGTGAGGATGCTCATCGCCGTGCCATCAGCGAGAAGATGGCGGAAAGGCGCTATCGCGTCGGGGCGCCCTCTGAGAAAGTCTGCAACCCGATCGCTGTCAACGAGGTACATCATCGGTGAGGGGGTGGACGCTGCACGTCTCGAGTCGCGTACATATCCTCGATCAGCCGGTGATGGCGATGCTTTCGCGTGGCTTTGCCATAGATACAACCCTCGTACGACCGCGCACGTCATGATTGCCGTCAGTCCATGAGAGTATAGCATCTGGTGGGGAGTGGTTCAGTCAGCAGCGGGGTTGATCTCTTTGGGCAAATTGGGGGTGAGGTAGGGGCAGGAAGAGGCCACGAGCAGGCGGAGCGCGTCGTCCGCGTTGCCCGTGATAACCGCCGCTGCCGCGAAGGTATGGCCGCCGCCACCGATTGTCTTGGCGATCCGGTCCACGGGCACATCGCCGGAGGCGCGCAGGATGACGCGGGTGCGCTCGTCGGGGAACTCCAGCAGCGCCGCACCGATTGCCGCCCCCTCGACGGTCGCGGCATGATCCGCGAAGCCGGGGGCATCCTCGACAGCGAGGCCGTATCGTTTGAACTGGTCGCGCGTCACGGTGATCACGGCCAGGTGGCCGTCGCAGGTCAGTTGGATACCCATGAGCGCTTCCCCGAGCAGGCGAATCTTGGCGATGGATGTGCTCTCGTACATCTCCGCGTAGTGCCGCCGTTCGTCCGCGCCGTGCTCGGCGAGTTCCGCGACGATGCGATGCGCCTCGGCATTCGTGTTCGGAAAGCGGAAGGAGGCGGTATCCGTGACGATGCCGAGATACAGCCATCCGGCTTCCTCCGGCGTCACGCTATGTGTGAGGAGCAAAATCAGTTGGTAGGCGAGCACCGCCGCCGCCGTCGCGTGCGGATCAATCACCGGGATGTCCACATCAATCCCCGTGTGGGGGTGATGATCGAGGCAAATCACCCTGCATTGCTTCGCCGCCCGCCGTGCCGCGATTGTCGCGCCCGGCGCGCCGATGCGATCCCAGCCCGAACTCGTATCGAGCACGACGACGACATCCGCCGTCGGCAGTGAATCGTTCGCTCCATAGACCCTCGCGCGTGCCGTGCGGTCCATGTATCTGTATCGTTCCGGGACCGTGCAACCGAGGGCGATCTCTGCCGGGATGCCGATTCGCTCCAATGCGGAGGCGAGGGCGAGCGCCGAGCCGAGGCCATCGGGGTCCGCGCCGAGATGCGTCGTGATAAGGACGGAGGTCGCTTCGCGCAGGCATGCCGCCGCGCGCCGCAAAGCGGCACGGCGCGTTAGCCCGATTGGTGTCGTGGCCCGGGCGGTCACGCGGCCCTTCCCGCGTGGCAGCAAACCGTGATCGTCGTGGTCATAGCGAGCATTCATGCCCTTCGCTACGCAACTGGCGTGCCAGAAACACCGCGGACAACGAAAAAGGACTGTGGCCTAAGTATACCATGCCGCCAATCGCCGAGCAGACTCAAGGAACAAGTCGAAAGGAACAAGGGCTCCGCGACGATTTCTTGTTCCTTGTCACTTTTGACTTTCGCCGTGGGGAGTGTCCGCTTTCGGGATCGGGCCGGCGGCGATGTAGCCGACGGCGAGGGTGAGGATCGCGGCGGCGAAGAGGAAGGTCGCGGGCGCGCCGTAGCCTGCGGCGATCAATCCACCGGCGAGGCCACCGAGGGGAACGTTGCACCAGGCGATCATCCGGATAGCGGCGGAGGCGCGGCCGAGCAGATGATCGGGGATCACCGCCTGTCGCAACGAGATCGAGGGGATGTTAAGGAGCGTCACCGCCGCCCCCCAGAGGACGCCGATGCCGGTCATCAGCGGCAGATTGCCCGTCAGTGCGAAGGCGAGTGGGAAGAGAGGCTGGAGGATCGTCGCGACAAGAATCTGCCGCCCGAGCGGCAACTTTCGCGCGATCTTACCGACGATGAGCGAGGCGAGGAACTGGCCGACCGCCGTGCTGGCAAGGAAGATACCGGTCTCGGCGGCGCTGAAGTGCAACTCGACCCGGGCGCGATAGATGAGGACGGCGAGGACGGCGCTCGTCGCGAGGTTGCCGACGGCAGTAGCGACGGAGAGCGCGCGAATCAGCGGCTGGCCCCAGACGAAGTGAATACCCTCGCCCATCCGCTGCCAGAAGGTGCCTTCCTCACGTCGTACCGTAGGCGCGCTGAATGGCCGCTTGATCGTCGCGAGCGAGATGACGGAAACGACATACGAGACGGTGTCAATCACCATCGTGCCCGCCGCCGTGAAGAGCGCGACGAGTGCGCCCGCCAGCGGCTGGCCGGAGAGTTCCGCGGCGCTGCGCGTCAACTCCAATTTGCCGTTCGCGTCCGCCAGTTGCCGTTTCTCGACGAGATTGGGCAGGCAGGCGGTGTAGCCGACATCGAAGAAGATCGTGAAGAGGCGCATCAACGCGGCGACGACGAATAACTGCACGAGTGTCAGGTAGCCCATGAAATAGGCGACCGGGATGCTGACGACGAGCAGACCACGCGCCGCGTCGCAGACGAGCATGATCCCGCGGCGGTTCCAGCGGTCCGCGATCACCCCGGCGGGCAAGGCGAAGATGAGGTACGGGAGGAAACTGACCGCGCTCAGCGCGCCGACGGTCACCGCCGAGCGGTTGATGTCGAGCACCAGCCAGGGGAGGGCGAATTGCGTGATCTGCGTGCCGAAAACGCTCAGGCTTTGCCCGCCCCAGAGTGTGAGGAAATCACGATTCCGCAGCAGCGAATCGGCGATCGGCGTCTGCTCCGGCGCGGCGCTCGTTGCCGGTTCTCCCCTTTCTCCTTGCACGATTGCCGGCGCCTCTGCCCCCATGCGCTACTCCCTTCGCGTCTCCCCATCACGCTTGATGTTGTAGCCTCTCTCACTGGAAAAAAGGAGTGATTCATTGTCGGTCGATCTGACGGTTTCTTCATTCTCGCACATCACTCGGCGGCAGCGCAAAAGTGTACGGGAAGCCGGATCGAGTAACGAATAATGAGAAGGACTGAATTCCTCCCCTCGTTTCTCGTCACTTCTCCCGACTTGGTTGACATGTCGGGCACCAATGCGTGCTGCGACCGGCGAGGCGCATCTGGACAATAATGTCCGTGCCGCAGGTGAGGCAGGGCTGGCCGTGGCGGTGATAGACGCGGAGATGCAGCAAATTGCCACCGGGATTGCCGAAGGCATCGCGGAACCCCTCGGCGTCGAAGGTCGTGCCATTGTGCGCGACGCCGCTGGCGATCACCTCCTTGATGGCGGCCGTCAAACGGCCAATCTCCGCGTCGGTAAGCGTGCCGACGGGCGTTTGCGGATGGATACCGGCACGGTGGAGGGATTCGTCTGCGTAGATATTGCCGAGGCCGGCGATCCGCGTTTGATCGAGCAGCGCGGCCTTCGTCGCCAGTTTCGGGGATGTGCCAAGCGCGGTGCGGACCGCTGCCGCGTCGAGCGCGTCATCGAGCGGTTCGTGGCCGAGATTGGCGAGGCAGGCTGCCAGCCCTGCCGGATCGAGCACTTCGGCGGTGCCGAAGCGGCGCATGTCGCCGAAGCGCAGTTCCGTCCCGTTATCGAGGCGCAATGCGACGCGGTGAAAACGGGTAGGTGGATCGTCGGCCTGGGCGATGGTCAGCGCGCCCGTCATACGCAGGTGAACGACGAGCGCGAGGTCATCATCGAGGTCGAAGATGAGGAACTTGGCGCGCCGCCGCACGGCGCGGATCGCGCGCCCGATGAGCGCGGCCTGCCACGCGGCCTGCCACGCGCGCCATGTGGGTTCCGTTTCGGGCGCGATGACGGCAACAATCCGGCGGCCGGGCAGCGCACGCTCCAGCCCCCGCCGGACGGTTTCTACTTCGGGGAGTTCAGGCACAATCCAGCGCTACCTCCTGTCTATACGAAAGTATACCGCTGTTTCGCGGCTGTCGAGTACGGTACAATCCAGCCATGAACGCCGATCCATCCACGCCGCCGTCCACGCCCGATCTGACGCATCTCCCAACGATTCAGCAGACGCTCCTCGACTGGTACGCCCGCGAAGGGCGGGACTTGCCGTGGCGGCGGACGCGCGACCCGTACGCGATCCTCGTCTCCGAACTGATGTTGCAGCAGACGCAGGTGGATCGCGTCGTCCCGAAATGGGAGGAGTGGCTGGCACGGTTTCCGACCCTCGCATCGCTGGCGGATGCACCGACGAGCGACGTGATCAAGGCGTGGGCGGGGTTGGGGTACAACCGGCGTGCGATCAATCTCCAGCGGCTCGCACAAGCGGTCGTTGCGGTACATGGCGGGCGTGTCCCGGAGGATGTCGCGGAATTGAAGGCGCTCCCCGGCATTGGGCCATACACGGCGGGTGCGGTCGCCGCCTTCGCGCATAACCGCCCGGTGGCGATGGTGGATGTCAATATCCGCCGCCTTTTGCACCGCCTCTTTGTTGGTGCGGAGGCGCCGGACTACCGCCTCTCCGAGGCTGCCATCTGGACGCTGGCGCGCGCCGCCGTGCCGCCAGGCCGGAGCGCGGACTGGCATCAGGCGCTGATGGATCTCGGTGCGACGATCTGCCGCTCTCGCCCGCTCTGTGACCGCTGCCCGGTGCGCGCGTGGTGCCGCGCCGCGCCGGAGTGGGCACTCCTGCCGCCCGATGTGCCGCGCCCGACGCGGTCGCAGGGCAAGTGGGAAGGCTCCAATCGCCAGTATCGCGGCCGCATCCTCCGCACCCTCGGCGCACTCCCACACGGCGACACCCTCTCGCTGCCACTCCTCGGCGCGCGGGTGCGCGAGGGATACACCGAATCTGACGCGGCATGGCTTCTTGGCCTCGTCCGCGCGCTCGTCAATGATGGTCTCGTTCTCCTTTCCGGTGACGAGGGCGCGTATGCCGTCCGGCTCCCCTGATGGAGTGGTGCAGGCTTCAGCCTATGCCACTCCGCGTTGATGTCACACGGCGTGTTCTCCCGGTGTTACCATACGATGTGAAGGCAGGTCCGGGGGCGTCTTGGGAGCAGCGGGGAACATGAGCACACAGACGACAATTGCGCGGTATGGGCGGTGGCTCGTCGCGCTCGGTTTTGTTCTGCGGATAACCATGTCCGGCCCGGTCGCGTTGCCGGTAGCAGCGGCGGATCTGCCGTTCGCAGGGGATGACACGTTCCAGCTCGGCCCAACGATCGTCGGCGACCCGACGACCGTTTCGATCGCGGTGGACCGTGCCTATGGCCCGCTCGCGGATGATGCCGGTCATCTGCACGCGGACCTGATCGGCAAAAGTGTCGTGGCTGATACCGCCCTTGAGGTCGCGCCAGCAGACGGAGCGCCACCGGCTTTTTCCGTCGCGATCAACGGCTTCGCGGTGCAGAGTGGATGGCAGCCGGTCGGATCGGATAGCCGCGTCTACCGCCTGACACTCCCGACGGCGCAAGTTCTCTTCCCGCAGCCCGGCGATGCGGACACTGCGCTTATCCCGCGCATCAACATACTGACGCTCACCGGCGCGTCGGCATCGCTGGATTGGTTGCGGCTGATCGTGCCCGGTACGCCGCCCGTACTCTTGATGGCGGGCGCCGACTTGTCGTGCGGCACGCCCGGCCCGACCGATACGACCGAGACCTGGGACGACTGGGGCCGCTGGCTGACGACGGACGGCATCCCCTACCGCGCTCCCGCTCGCGATGGGCGGCTGACCGTCACGGAACAACTCCCGGCGCTCGACAATGGTTACGCCTTCCTCCGGCGCGCGTACGGCCCGGATCGCCCCGGTCTCTCGCCGCGCGTCACGCTCGTCGGCTACAGCATGGGCGGGCTGGTGGCGCGGCTCTGGGCGTTCCAGCACCCCGGCGTGGTGACGCACGTCGTCGAGATTGCCAGCCCGGACGCCGGAACGGATGCCGCGGCGAACTTCTTCGCCATCTTTCTCTCCCGCTGCGCGAGCGGCGCGCTGCATGATCTGTCGCCCTTCTTCGTCGCTGACTTTAACAACCGCGTGGACCTCTCCCACTATTGGGATCCGGACCCCGCCGCGACGCACATCACCACGATGACCGCCGTGCCGCCAAATGGGGAGGAGACGGATGGCGTCGTGCCAGCGGCGAGTGCCGATGCTCTGCCCTACGCGACGCATCTGACGTGGGTGGCGGATGTCGTCGCGCGCTCGATTTCGCTCCATCTCGCACTTCCTCATGCCGAGAAGGTTTATACGGACCTGCGCGATGCGTCAGGGTTCGCATCGCCGTTGCCGGATGCGCGGACGGGGCAATAGGCGGTATCTCCGGCGAGAGAAACCGCACCGGATGCTCACACGGCAATGCGTCGTCACCGTTCGGAGCCGAGCAATCAACATTTTGTGTATCCGTTCATCGCCTCCACACAATATGCACACTTTCTGCTATCATGCGTCTGATATGCTCAATCGGCGTGGCACGCGGGTGACGGGAAACGTCGTGTGCCGCTTGCCGTCGCGAACGGAAGAGGATAGCGACGATGTCCACCTGGCCTGACCGCACGGTTGCACCGGACGACGCCCCGACGCTGCTGTTCACGATCCATGACGTCCCCTTTGTCGTCCGCTCGAACGACGCGGCGGTGATCGCGCACGTCGGGCGATTGGTGCAGCGCTACCGGGCGGCGGAGCCGCAGGCGGCAACGGGGCCGCGGCAGGAACTGAACGCCATTCAGGGCGTTTCCACCATGGATACGGGCCGTCTGACCGATGTGCCGCGACGTTCCGGCACGCGGAAACCGGCGCGGGTGGCGACCGCCGATCTGGGCGACAGCCGCGTGATCCTTCGACGCGAGACGGGCGTCGTGACGACGATCCGGCCCGATGGGTGGACGATCACCGGCGACCTCCGGGCGCATCCGGGCGAGGTGACGCGTGCGCTGGATGCGATGCTCTCACTCGCGCTCGTCGAGCGGGGCTACCTGACGCTCAAGGGGTCCGCTCTGACGCGGGATGGGCGAGGCGTCGCGCTCGTCGGTGGGCCGGACACCGCCCGCCGCGCACTGGCAGTAACGCTCCTCGGACGAGGTTTCCGGTGGGTGACGGAGGATGCATTGCTCGTGCGCGTCGCCGCTGGGCACGTCGAGATGCGGGGCTTGCCCGGTCTCCTGCGCCTCGGCCCCGCCGCGATGCTCGCGCATCCGGCCCTCCGTGCCATGCTCTCAGACGACGAGCGCGCGCGGTACGCGGGGCAGACGTGGCGCGACCTGCGGGAGATCGAGGCGCGCTACGTCGTGGAGGCGGCGGACGCTTTCGGCGTGGATGGGACTGCGGCGGGCGGTGTGCTGGAGATGATCGTCGCGCTCCGCTGGAAGGGCAGCGAGACGGATGGCCCACCCGCCGTCACCCCCCTTGCCCGCTCCGAGGCGTATGAGGCGCTGGCGGACGCGACCCGCTCCTACGGGCTGTACGATGTATGCGGCTCACTCCCGCCGAACTTCCACCGCCTCCAGCGCATCGCGGAGACCGTCACGATGCACGCCGTCACCGGGCCGGTGGAGTTGCAAACCGTCGCGGATGCCCTGGTCGCTGACGAAGCGGAGATTGCCGCGCACAACATCGCCGCGACCGCCAATGGGACACACTGAACGGTGGCGTACCGTGCCGCCGTGCTTGATGTCGGGACGAACACCGTCCGCCTGCTCGTCGCTGATTGCACGGACGGCGGCCTGACGCCGGTGCTCGACCGGACGCATATGTCCCGTCTCGGCCTCGGCGCGAGTGCGGACGGCACGCTGGCAGCGGAAAGCGTCGCCCGCACCGCTGAGGGGGCGATCTCGCTCGTCCGCGAGGCACGCGCGGCGGGCACGACGACGATCCTGATGGTCGGCACCGCCGCCGTACGGGACGCGCCGAACCGGGATGCGCTCCTCGAACGGATTGAGCGAGAGACGGGCATCGCCTGCCGTGTCATTGATGGCGAGACCGAGGCGTCCCTGACCTTCCTCGGTGCGACCGCTGGCTATCCGCTCGACGGTACACTGGCGGTCGGCGACATCGGCGGCGGCAGCACGGAGCGGATCATCGCGGTGGACGGCACGATTCGCGAGCGGTTTTCTGTGCCGATCGGCTCCGGCCGTCTGACAGAGCGGACAATCACGCATGACCCGCCGACGGACGCCGATCTCGCCGCCGCGACGCGCGCCGCTGACGATGCCCTCCGCACGCTGCGACCGGTCCGGGCGGCCGCACTCCTGCTCGCGGGGGGCACCGCCTCCGCGCTCGGCACATTGCAAGGCACGGTGACCCTCGACGATGCAGCCCTCGATGCCGCGCTCGCGATGCTCCAATCCATGCCTGCCGCCGCGCTCGCTCCGAAGGTTGATTTGGAAGTGGCCCGCGTCAGCCTGATGGCGGCGGGTGCGATCATCGTCCGCGCGCTTGCCCACACCTGCGGCCTCACCGCCGCGACGGTCGCCCGTGGCGGCATCCGTGAGGGCACATTGCTCGCCGCAATGCGGGGAGAGTACGGCTTCTCTCTCCGAGGGGGGAAAAACGATTTGCCACGAAAGCAGAGAGAACAGGGTAACGGGAGAGATGAAGTGCATGGGTGTGATTGAGTGATAAGGGGCAAGAGAAGGTGAGCAAGAAGGAGAGACAGTTCGGCCCGGAGACTGCCTTTCGCGATGCCGCCGCGCGAGCGCTAACCGAACGGCTCGATGCGCTGATGGCACACGAAGCGGGCACGCGGACGGGGACCGATCCGGAGGAATTGCACGATATGCGTGTCGCCTCGCGGCGGTTGCGGGCGGCGGTGGAAGCGTTCAGCGTCTGCTACCAGGGCAAGGAGTTCGCGCGGGTCGCGAAGCAAACGAAGGAATTGACCGACGCGCTCGGTGGTGTGCGGGACAGCGATGTGCTGCTCGCGCGGATGGAAGCGTACGCCGCGACCGTGCCGCCGGACGAACGGCCCGCCATCGCCGGGTTCATCGGCCGCATCGAGGCGGACCGAGAAACGCGCCGCGCGACGATGCTGCGCGCCCTCGATGACCTGGCGGCAACCCACTACGCGAAGCGGTTTCGTGCCGTCGCCGCGCATCCCACCAATTAGGAGCACCGAATGGCCCGCGCACGCACCATCCATGGCCTGAAACCGAAGGGAACCGTCCGCGCCAATGCGCGGAAGATCGTCGCCGCCCGCACCGACGAATTTTTTGCGTTCGCGCCCTTCCTTGCCGATTCGACGAACATCACGGAGTTGCACGACATGCGGATCGCTGCCAAGCGCCTCCGCTACGCCCTCGAACTCTTCGCCGACGCGCTCGGCCCGGAGACCGCCGCCTGCATCGAGCGTATCAAGGAGTTTCAGGAGGTCGTCGGCGACATCCATGACCACGATGTACATGCGGACATCCTGCGCGCCCATCTGGAAACTCTCGCCGCCGCTCGCGCGCACACGCTCGCCGACCGCGCGATGCGGACGGACGAAGCGATCGAACCATTCAAGAAGCAGAGCCGCGCCTTCGTCACCGACGATGCCTGGGTCGCGGAGCAGGCCGCGATCGCCGCCGCCATCGTCCGCACGATGCGCGAGCGACGGCAGCGGCACACCGACCTCGTCGCCGAGTGGGAGCGGTGGAACGCGGCGGGTTTGCGCGAGCAGTTGGATGCCCTCTCCCCCGGCCCTTCCGCGAAACGCGATTTTTAAACCGCGCGGCTTCACTCATTGCTCATCGCTGACAGCGGCATCAATCTTGCAAACGCCTTCCGGTTGATCGGGCGCGCGTGAGCGGGAGTAGGGTATGGCGCGTCTCGGGTGGGGAGGGACGGAACGCGTGATTCCTGTACTGCCGACGCATATCGCGGGACTGGATGAAATCCTTGGTGGGGGTATCCCGCATCGCTCGACGATCATTCTCCTCGGTAGGTCGGGGGCGGGCAAGACGATTCTCACCGAACAGATCGCGATTCAGCAGGCGAAAGCGGGCAAACGCGTTCTCGTTCTTACCGCGCTCTCGGAATCGCACGAGCAACTGCTGACCTCACTTCGCCAGTTCTCGTTTTTTGACGAGGCACTCGTTGGCGACCGCATGCGCTACCTCAGCATTCAGACCCTCCTGCGGGACGGATTGGCGGCGACGGCGGATTCCATCCTCGAGATCGTCCGTGCGGAGGATGTCTCGCTCGTCATCCTCGATGGCTTCCGGGGCGTCGCGGGCTTCGCCAATTCGGAGAGTGAAGTGCGGCTCTTCCTCTACGAAGTGCGCACCCGGCTCGCGCTCATGGAAGTAACGACCCTCGTGACACTCGAAGCCATGCCCGGCCAGGAGAGCGATTCAAGCGCGCTGACCGTCGCGGACGGCATTATCAAACTGCACAACTCCCTCTGGGGCGTGCGGCATCGCCGCCAGATCGAGATTCAGAAACTCCGGGCGATGAACCATCTCGATGGCTTGCACACGATGACGATTACCGGCGATGGGATTATCTGTTACCCGCGCCATGAAGCCGTCTACCGAACCGTGAACTATACCGTCAGCCGTGAGCGTGCCGCGCTTGGCCTGCCCGAACTCGATGCAATGCTCCGTGGCGGGTTGAACCGGGGCACGGTGACGTTCTTCGCGGGCAGTCCCGGCGTGGGGAAGACGCTGACCGCGCTCCACTATGTAATGGAGGGCGTGGCGGCGGGCGAGCCGGGGCTTTTTATCTGTTTCAATGAGAGCGAGGAGCAACTCTCTCTCAAGGCGGAGAATTTCGGTCTCGATCTGCGTGGCGCTGTCGCGCGCGGGGATGTGTCGCTGCTCTGTCTTGCGCCAGTCGAACTTGAAGTGGACATGCTCGCGGCGATGCTGCGAAACCGCGTCGAACGCCTCGGTATCCGGCGGCTGGTCATTGATTCGATTGCCTCTGTCGAAGGAGCGATTCTCGAACCGAACCGCGCGCCCGGATTCTTCGCCTCGCTCGTGAACTATCTGCGCGAGCGGAACGTCACCACGATCATGACGCAAGAGAGCAATGTCTCCGGTGACGGTCTGGGTGTGTCGCTCGGAGCGATTCTTGCGGACAACCTGATCCTGCTCCGCTCAATCGAGTACCGGGACCACCTGTACCGCGTTATCTCCGTCCTGAAGATGCGGCAAAGTGGCTTCGATCATGGCCTGCGCGAATTTCGCATTGAGGACGGGACGATCCGGGTCGTGCCCGTGGAAGAGAGTGGCATCGTGGTGATGGACGGCCTCACCGCGCGGGAGCAGCGTACGATGCGTAGGACTCAGCCTGATGGGGACGCGTAAGGTGGCGACGATCCTCATCGTGGACGACGAAGAACCCGTCGTGGACCTACTGACCGATATGCTGGAGGATGACGGCCACACGGTCATTGCCGCCTTTAATGGGCGCGTCGCGTTGGAGATCGTCGCGCGGCAGCAACCCGATCTCGTGATCAGCGATGTGATGATGCCGTTCGTGGACGGCATTCAGTTGTGCAAGCGGCTCCGCGAGGAGCATGATCCGCGTAGCCTGCCCATCATTCTGATGAGCGCCGCCCTCCCGCCCGACCTCTCGACGTGCGGCGCGAACGCCTTCCTCGGCAAACCCTTCGATATTGACCGCTTCGACGACCTGATCGCGTCGTATGTGTATGGCCGCGGGCCATATCGAAATGGCGCGTTGAAATAATGGACCTGCGTCTCTACAACACGGCATCGCGAGCGATCGAACCGTTCGCGCCCCTCGGCGAGGCGGTCGGCCTCTATGTTTGCGGCGTCACGCCGTACGACACGACGCACATGGGGCACGCCTTTACATACGTCGTCTTCGACACGCTGACGCGGGTGCTGCGGCGCGCGGGCTGGCCCGTCACCTATGTCCAGAATGTCACCGATATTGACGACGACATCCTCAAACGCGCCCGTGAGACGGGCAAGCAGTGGGACGAACTGGGGCGGGAGCAGACGGCGCAATACGAGGCCGATACCCGCGCCCTGAACATCGAGCCGCCGACACATTTCCTTCGCGCCACGGACGAGATTGACCAGATGATCCCGCTGATTGCGACGCTGATCGAGAAGGGGCACGCCTATGTCGCGGACGGCAATGTCTACTTCTCCGTCGCCAGCGACCCCGACTACGGCAGCCTCAGCCGTTACAGCCGCGTAGAGATGCGCGAAATCGCGGCGGAGCGCGGCGGCAATCCGGACGATCCGCGCAAGCGCGATCCGCTCGATTTCCTCCTCTGGCGGGCGGAGCAGCCGGGCGAACCGGCATGGGACTCGCCCTGGGGAGGCGGACGCCCCGGCTGGCACATCGAGTGCTCCGCGATGGCGATGCACTTCCTCGGCCCGACGGTAGATATTCACGGAGGCGGCGCGGACCTCATCTTCCCGCATCACGAAAGCGAGATCGCCCAGTCCGAATGCGCGACGGACGTACACCCGTTCGTGCGCGTCTGGATGCACACCGCGATGGTGCGCTACGAAGGCGAGAAGATGTCCAAGTCGCTCGGCAACATGGTCTTCGTCCGTGACGCGCTGAAGCAATACGACCCGGATGCCATCCGCCTCTCCCTCCTCAATCACCACTATCGCGCGTCGTGGGAGTATGAGGACGGTGATCCGGCCATCTTCCTGCCACTCGTCCAGCGGGCAACGGGCGCGCTCGTGCTGCCCCCCGACGGGCATGCACCGCTCGATACCGCGCGCTTCCTCGCCACTTTCGACCGTGCGCTGGAGAACGACCTCGATACCCCCGCCGCGATTGCCGCCTTCCAGTCGCTCGTCACGGCGATGACGGACGTGGGCCGCGCCTCCGATCAATCCCGCGCCGCGCTCCGAGCGATGGCCGAGACGCTTGGGTTGCGGCTGGGATTGACCTCACCCCTCTATCGCTCCATTGACATATCGTGATCGCTCTGGCATCCTCATCATGACAAGAGAAGACGATGCGGCGTTGATTGAGACGAGTAGGCGCGGGGCGGGTTTCAGCGAGCGGCCACCCGGTGCGAGGTCGTACCCCGACCGAACCGAAAGACACCTCCCAAGCCGCGGACGAGTAACGAGGGGTTGCACGATCACTCGTTACTCCCACGGTCGCCCCCGTTACCGGGCCGGAATGCGTCCACGCGCACTCCAAAAGGCGGTCGCCGCAAGGTGACGGCAAATTTCGGTGGCACCACGAGAACGCGCCTCGTCCGATTCGGACGGGGCGCGCTGCGTTTTGGTGCGCGTGGAGGTGGACATGATGGAACGCGTATTGGCGGGCGAACTCGCCCAATGTATCGGGCAGCGGGTGCGGGTCGCGGGGTGGCTCCATCAGGTGCGGGCCCTCGGTGGCGTGACGTTCGTGCTCGTGCGCGATCGGACGGGGATCGTTCAGACCGTCTTCGACCGCAACCCGGCGGAATTGACCGGGTTGCTGGCAGAGAGCGTGGTCGCGGTGACCGGCACGGTCGTCGCGGAACCGCGCGCCGCGCTCGGCGTCGAACTGCATGATGCACAGATTGCGGTCATCACACCCGTTACCGGGGTGCTGCCATTTGAACTGAATAAGAAGGTGCTCAATCCGACGCTGGACACCCTGCTCGATCATGCCCCAGTTGGGTTGCGCCACCCGACGAAGCAGGCGACCTTCCGGCTCGTCGCGGCGATGGGGCAGGCGCTCCGTGCGGCATTCATCGCGCGCGGCTGCACGGAAATCCACACGCCGAAACTCGTCGCGGGCGCGATCGAAGGAGGCGCGAATCTCTTTCCTGTCCAGTATTTCGACCGGCAGGCGTACCTCGCGCAAAGCCCGCAACTCTACAAGCAGATCATGGTCGGGGTCTTCGAGCGCGTCTTCGAGATTGCGCCCGTCTTCCGCGCCGAGCCGCACGCGACAACCCGTCATCTGAACGAGTACGTCAGCGTGGACGTGGAGATCGGCTTCATCGAAGACCACCGGACAGTGATGGCATTCCTGCAATCGTCGCTTGCAGAGGCGTTCATGTCACTCGCGGAGACGCATGCGGCGGACGTTGCACTGCTCGATGTCACGATGCCAGTAATTGGGGAAATCCCCTCCATCCATTTCCGCGACGCGCTGCAACTGATCTACGAGCGGCACGGCGAGGACGCGCGCCACGAGCCGGACCTCGCGCCGCAACACGAGCGGTGGCTGTGCGAGTGGGCGATGGAGGAATACGGCAGCCCGCTCCTCTTCGTCACGCACTACCCGACGGTCAAGCGCCCCTTCTACACGATGCCCGACCCGGCGGAACCGGCATACACGCACGGCTTCGATCTCCTCTTTCGCGGGCTGGAGGTGACGACGGGTGGGCAGCGCATCCACCGGCCGGAGCAATTACTCGCCAGTATGGCGCGATTCGGCGTGTCGCCGGAGCCATTCGGGGGCTATCTTGAGGCATTCCGCTTCGGCATGCCACCACATGGTGGGTTCGCCATCGGGCTCGAACGGCTCGTCATGCAACTGATCGGCGCGCGCAATGTCCGCGAGACGACGCTCTTTCCGCGCGACATTCACCGATTGATGCCCTGATGAATGTCGCGCTGCGGTGTAATGCCGGTCCTGACTGGCTTATTCGCGCTGGATATGCAGGCCGCGATGGGTGCCGGGTTCGTGGGCTTCATGTGGCTCGTCCGGCTGTGGAACGGGCGCGGGTGGCGTTGGTGGAGTGCGAATCTCCTTATGAACGATCCGTCCATCCGCATCAAGTGTGTAGAGATACGGCGTTGCGGTGGGGATTTCGAGGGAGACGATCCGCGCGGGCGTCAGCCCCTCGATCTCCTTGACGATCGCGCGCAGGCTGTTTCCATGCGCGACGACCAGCACATTTTCTCCCGCCGTGACGCGGGGCAGGATGTGGTCGCGGAAGAAGGGGAAGGCGCGGGCATCGGTATCGGCGAGGCTTTCGCCGCCCGGTGGCCGGATATCCCAGGAACGACGCCATGCATGGATCCGCTCCGCGCCGAAGCGTGCCGCCGCCTCATCCTTATTCATCCCCGTCAGGTCGCCGTAGTCGCGTTCATTGAGCGCGGCGTCCTTCGTGATCGGAACGTCAGCGCGATCGAGCACACTGAGGATGATCGCGAGCGTTTCCTGTGCCCGCTGGAGCATCGAAGTGAAGGCGCAATCTACCGGAATATCGTGCAGAAGGTGGCCCGCACGCGTCGCCTCTCGCTGCCCCGCGCCAGTGAGCGACACATCTGTCCAGCCCGTGAAGCGATTTTCGAGATTCCACTGCGATTGCCCGTGTCGAACGAGCGCGAGATAGGCCATCGGACCTCCGAGCAATGAGCAATGAGTAACGTGCCCCCCGCATTGACGCCGATTGCTCCCGCACATACGCTACCACCGTCACGATCGCACGGGAAACAGATGGGACATGCAGATGCAGGCACCGGACGAGATTGCAGCACGGATGCGGCGGGTCGAGGGCGCCATTATCCCGCTCGGCACGCGCCCGTCCGAAAACGCGACCGGCGTGTCCCTCACCGAGCGTATGGCGGTCTATTCCGTGCCCGGTATGAGCATTGCACTGATCCATAACGGTGAAGTGGCGTTCGCCCGTGGGTATGGCACCCGTGATGCAGGCACTCGCACCGCGGACCTGGTGACGCCGGAAACGCTCTTTCAGGCCGCCTCGATCAGTAAGCCGGTGACGGTCGTCGGCGCGCTGCGCCTCGTCGAGCAGGGTATCCTCGATCTCGATGCAGATGTCAACGATTACCTCACTGCATGGAAAGTCCCACCGGGCGGCGCATGGCAGCCTCGTCTGACCCTCCGACAACTCGCCAGTCACAGCGCGGGGCTGACGGTACACGGCTTCCCCGGCTACCCGCGCGACGCGGCCCAGCCGACATTGGTACAGGTGCTCGATGGCCTGCCGCCCACAAACACACCGCCAATCCGCGTGGATACGGTGCCCGGCACGCAGTTTCGCTACTCGGGTGGTGGCACGAGCATCATGCAGCAACTCCTGATGGATGTGACGGGCACGCCGTTTCCCGATCTCATGCGCGCACTCGTCCTCGATCCGCTCGGCATGACGGCGAGCGGCTACCTCCAACCATTGCCGGAATCCCGTTGGCATGAGGCCGCAACGGGGCATCGGACGGGTGGCGGTCCTGTCGCGGGGCGATGGCATGTCTACCCGGAGATGGCGGCAGCCGGCCTTTGGACGACACCGTCCGATCTCGCGCGTCTCGCAATTGCCATCCAGCGCGCCTTCGCGGGTGAACCGGATCGCATCCTGTCTCATACAATGGCGCGTGAAGTCCTCACGCCGCAGATCGCGCGCGAAACCGGCGGGCATCTCGGCTTGGGATTCATGCTCAGCGGCTCGGAGGAGCGGCGACGATTCGGACACAGCGGTGGCAATGAGGGATTCCGCTGCCTGCTGACAGCCTATCGCGAGGGCGGCTTCGGCGCGGTCGTGATGACGAACTCCGATGAGGGGATGCCGCTCATCGAGGAGATCTTCAATGCCATCGCGCGCGAATTCGATTGGCCGGGGTATCTTCCCGTGCGGCCTCCGCCCATTGCCGTTGCGCCCACTACACTCGACCGATACACGGGCATCTATGCACTCCGCCCCGGCTTCTTGCTCGCCGTGACGCGCGATGGGGGCGGTTTGTCAGTTCAACCGACCGGACAATCGCCACTCATCTTCGCGCCCGAATCGGAAACAACCTTCTTTAGCGATGTTGTTGATACGAAACTGACATTCGTCACGACCGATGCGGGTGCGGTAACGGGCGTCCGCTTCCAGCAGAATGGGCAAGAGATACTGGGCAGTAGATCATAGGGACGCCCCTTGGGGAGAAGGCAGCAACCGTGACAGACAGAAACACCTACGCATCACTCCGCGCCCGGGTGCGGGAGTTCTGCAAAGATTTCCCGGACGACTACTGGCGCGAACTGGACCGCACGCGCTCCTACCCGGAAGCCTTCACGCGGGCGATGACCGAGACCGGGCTGCTCGGCGCGCTGATCCCAACGGAGTACGGCGGCCTCGGCATGTGCCTCGCCGAGGCGTCCGTGATCCTCGAAGAGGTGAACTACTCCGGTGGCAATGCGGGGCCCGCGCACGCGCAGATGTACGTGATGGGCACGCTGCTGCGGTACGGCTCGGAGGCACAGAAGCGCGCATACCTGCCGAAGATCGCGCGCGGCGAATTGCGGCTGCAAGCCTTCGGTGTGACCGAGCCGGACGCGGGTTCCGACACGACGAGCCTGACGACGACCGCCGTGCGGGATGGCGACCGCTACATCGTCAATGGGCGGAAAATCTACATCTCCCGCGTCCAGCACTCCGATTTGATGCTGCTCCTCGCCCGCACGACGCCGCTCGATCGGGTGCAGCGGAAATCGCACGGCCTCTCTGTCTTCCTCATTGACCTGCACGATGCGCTGGCGAACGGCCTGACGGTCGCGCCGATCCCAATCATGATGAACAACGAGACGAACAAACTGACCTTCGACAATGTGCCGATCCCGGCGAGTAGCCTGATCGGCGAGGAGGGGCGCGGCTTCCGTTACATCCTCGACGGCATGAATGCCGAGCGCATCCTGATCGCCGCCGAGTGTATCGGCGATGGCCACTGGTTCGTCGAGCGTGCGACGCGACGGGCGCAGGAGCGCGCAGTCTTCGGCCGCCAGATCGGGCAAAACCAGGGCGTCCAGTTCCCGATCGCGCGAGCGCACGTCAATGTCGAGGCGGCGGACCTGATGCGCTTCCGAGCGGCGGAGAAATTCGATCGGGGCGAGCCGTGTGGCGCGGAGGCGAATATGGCGAAACTGCTGGCAGCGGACGCCTCGTGGGAGGCGGCGAACGTCGCCTTGCAAACCTACGGCGGCTACGGCTTCGCCGCCGAATACGATATCGAGCGCAAATTCCGCGAGACGCGGCTCTACCAGGTCGCGCCGCTCTCCACAAATCTCATCCTCTCGTACGTCGCCGAGCATGTGCTCGGCTTACCGAGGTCATACTGATGCTGCCGCTGGAAGGGATCACCGTCGTCGCCTTGGAGCAGGCCGTCGCGGTGCCGTTCGCGACACGGCAACTGGCCGATCTCGGCGCGCGGGTGATCAAGATCGAGCGCGTCGGCGGGGGCGATTTCGCCCGGCAGTACGAGTCTGCCGTCCGGGGGATGAGCGCGCACTTCGTCTGGCTCAATCGCTCGAAGGAATCGCTCGCCCTCGACATGAAGCAGCCCGCAGCGCAGCGGATCGTCCACCAACTGCTCGAAACGGCGGACGTCTTCATCCAGAACTTCGCCCCCGGCGCGGCAGAACGGCTCGGCTTCGGCGCGGCATCACTGCACGAGCGCTATCCCCGCCTGATTATCTGCGACCTCTCCGGCTACGGCTCGTCCGGCCCATATCGCGACAAGAAGGCGTACGATCTGCTCGTCCAATGCGAAACGGGCGTCGTCTCCGTCACCGGCACGCCGGAGGCGCCATCGAAAGCGGGGATCGCCGTCGCGGACCTCGCGGGTGGCATGTATGCATACTCCGGCATCCTCACCGCCCTGATCCAGCGCGGGCGGACGGGCGAGGGGACGACGCTCGAAATCTCGCTCTTCGACGGACTGGCGGAGTGGATGGGCTACCCGGCATACTTCACCAAATATGGCGGTGCGCCGCCCACCCGCACCGGTGCGAGCCACGCGACGATCGCGCCGTACGGCCCCTTCACGATAGGCGATGGCGGCACCATCTTTCTCGGCATCCAGAACGAGCGCGAATGGGCGAAGTTCTGCGCCGACGTGCTCCAACAGCCCGAAATCGCCACCGATCCGCGTTTCGCCACCGGCCCTGCCCGTGTCGCGCACCGGGCGGAATTGCATGACGTTATCAAGAGCGTCTTCGGCACACTGACGAGCGCGCACGTCGTGGCGCGACTTGAGGCGGCGGGGATCGCCAACGCGCGGCTGAATTCCGTCCAGGAATTCCTCGACCATCCGCAACTCGCATCGCGGGATCGCTGGCAGGAGGTGGCCTCTCCCGTCGGCACGCTCCACATGCTCAAGCCGCCCGTTATCATGGCAGATGTCGAACCGCGTATGGACCCAATCCCGTTCGTCGGGGAGCATACCGAGGCAATTCTGCGCGCGCTCGGCTATGATGAAACGCGCATCGCGCAGTTGCGTGCGGAACACGTCATTTAGCGGAGATTCGGAGGGTTGCAATGGCGGCATATGTGATCGCACAAGTGGATATCAACGATCCCGAGCGGTACGTCGAGTACCGTAAGATGGTCCCGGCTTCAGTGGAGACGTACGGCGGCAAATTTATCGCGCGGGGCGGCACGGCGGAAGTCCTTGAGGGCGAGAAGCAATTGCCACAGCGGTTGGTGATTATCGAGTTTGAGAGCATGGAGCGGGCAAAAGCATGGTGGGCGTCCGAGGAATATCGCGAGGCAAAGGCATTGCGGCAGGCGACTTCCAACGGCACGTTGTTTCTGATAGATGGGACGTAGGGCGTAAAAGGGGGTGAGGTCGTCCGGTGGTAGGCAAAGAGGGTTGGCGTGGCCGGTTCTTCGAGGATTTCGCGGTCGGCGATCTCTATCAGCATCCGCTGGGGCGGACGGTGACGACGACCGATAATATCTGGTTCACGCTGCTCACGCAGAACACCGCGCCGATCCACTTCGACCACCATTACGCGGCGCAGACAGAGTTCGGTAAGCCGCTCGTGGACTCGACGTTCACGCTCGCGCTCGTCACCGGCCAGAGCGTGACGGACATTTCGCAAAATGTGATGGCGAATCTTGGCTGGGATGAGGTGCGGCTTCCCAACCCGGTCTTCGAGGGGGACACGATCTACTCTCAATCCGAGGTGCTTTCTGTGCGGGAATCGCAATCCCGCCCGAACGTCGGCATCGTGACCGTGAAGACCACCGGCTACAATCAGGATGGCACCGTCGTCATCATCTTCAACCGGACAGTGATGGTCTACAAACGCGGTATGGCCCCCGTCATCCCCCGCCTCGGCCCGCGCAACGAGGGGAACGACGATTGAACCACATGCTGCCCAGAGGGCGCCCGACAGAGAAACACGGAGAGAAAAGAAGAGGTTACTCTTCTCCTCTTTCCTTCGGGCTCTTCGTGCCTCTGTGGTTAGAAGGAGTTTCTCCCTGTGGCTGATGTTTCTGTCCGGCTGGAACGGTCGGTGCTGCTCGTGCCGGCGTCGAACCCGCGGATGATCGAGAAGGCGGTCGCATCTGCCGCCGATGCCGTCTGCATTGACCTGGAGGACGCGGTCGCGCCGAGCGAGAAGGAGGCGAGCCGCGCTCATGTCATCCATGCCTTGCACACCCTCAATTTTGGCCACAGCCTGCGGATGTATCGCATCAACGCGCTCGACACACCCTATGCCTATCGGGACCTGATCGAGATCGTCGAGGCGGCGGGAGACCGTCTCGACCTCGTCGTTGTGCCGAAGGTGGAGCGGGCGGAAGATGTCTACGTGATCGAGACGCTGCTCCGGCAGATCGCGATGGCGAAGGGCTTCCACAATCAGATCGGCATCGAAGTACAGATCGAGACGGCGCTCGGCTGCGTGAACGCGAATGCCATCGCCGCCTGCTCGGCGCAAGTCGAGGCAATTCTCTACGGTCCAGGCGATTACGCCGCCTCTCTCCAGATGCCGATGGACTCCATCGGCGCGCTCGATGCGAGCGACGATCTCTATCCGGGCCACCGCTGGCACGCGATCATGCAGGCGGTCGTCGTGGCGGCGCGGGCGTACGGGAAACGGTGCATAGACGGGCCATATGCGCCCTTCCGCGACGCGGAGGGCTTCGAGAAAGTCTGCGAGATCGCCCGCGTGATGGGTTTCGACGGCAAATGGGCCATCCATCCAAGCCAGATCGAGACCCTGAACCGTGTCTTCTCGCTACCGGAGTCGCAAGTGACGTGGGCGCGACGCGTGCTTGATGCGTATGAGGAAGCGATGCGCGCGGGCAAGGGCGCGATCACCGTGGACGGCACGATGGTGGACGCCGCCTCCCTCCGCGTCGCCCGCGCCATCGTGCAGAAGAGTATGTTGGCAGCGGCCCGCAACGGATGACAGTGGACGCCGCTCACCCAATCGCATAGCGGATAAAGGCGAGCATGTCCGTCATGTTGTCGGGGCGTTTGTCGTGCCGCCAGACGAGGGCTTTGGCGATCAATGCGGGCCACGGTGGGGGCAGGATCGCTTGTGCCCAGGTCGCCGCTGCCGGCTTGGAAACGACTTCGCCGTGTGCCAGCGTGTAGAGCGCGCGGCACATCGTCAGGATCGCGAAGGCCTGGTACTCGCGCGTGCGCAGCCACTCCGGCTCCGGCCCGGCCAGGGTCGGGCGCCAGTAATCGTCGAGCGCCTGCCGCGCCGCCGCCGATAGGTCATCCGACGATACGGGATCAATCAGTGTCTGCGGTGGTGATCCGTACACGACCACGCCGTGCTCCCGGACGATATATCGCTCGATGACCCAATGACAGCCATGCTCGCGGATGCTGAACGGCCAGTCTGCGCCGATGGTCGGGTGCCGGTTGTTCGCAGGGTCGTAGCGACGCAGGGCAGCACGCGGGATATAGGAGCCTTCCAGTTTGCCCGCCCACTTCAGCCCGCTCGCGGCAATTCGCGCGTGCATCGCGCCCAACGCGTGGAGCATTTCATCGGGCAGTTCGCGCTCAGTGACGACAAGGAAATCAATGTCGCTGCTGCCCGGTTCGAAATCGCCGAGTGAGAGCGACCCGTACAGGTATATCCCAGCCAGTTCCGGCCCCAGTATTCCACGTACTTCCTCAAGCAGGAGACGGAGAACGGCGTTGACAACGGAGTATGGGGTCGGATCCGTGCCGGGAGTAACCATGGGTTGGGCCTATATCGGTTGATAGAGTTTGAGATCGGGAATCCGCTCGAAGTGCCGCATATTGAACGTCAGCACGGTCAGATCGTGATAGAGAGCGGTCGCGGCGATCATCACATCAAACTCTGAAATCATTTCGCCATAGCGGCGGAGAAACGCGCGGAGTTCGCCGAAGTGTGTGGCGATTCCGTCATTGAGATCAAGGAAACGAAACGGGCTAAGAAAATGGCGAAAGAGCGCGATTCGAGCGTCCGGATTCACCAAGTTATATGCGCCCTCGTAGACTTCAGCAACGGTTATCCAACTGACCGAGATGCGACGCGGCGCGATCCGCCGTAGTGTTTGTGCCGCAACCGGCTGGCCTCTGGTCGCTTGGATGATCCAATCCGCATCAAGCAGATAGGACATCAAGGACGATCCACGGGCCGCGAACCTTCTTCCCGTGCGCGGTAGATCGCCGTAAGCATTCGCTCCGCTTCTTCTTCGGACAGCGTTCCAATTGTTGCATCGAGTACACGTTGATATTCTTCCTCACTCATCTCCGGCCAATGCTCCTCTTCACGGCTCAAGAGATAGCGCACGCCGTTCTTTTCGAGAATGAGCGGCGATCCGCTCGCTTCATCCAGCAGGTGACCAAGTTCGCTATCCGGTTCAACATTGATCGTCTTTGGTTCGCGGAGCATACCGTTTCCGTCCTTTCACTCTTGCATACGATTATAGCAGGCCACGCCAACCTCGCTATTTCGTGTGCCGAATGATAGGGTGTTGGACAATCACCTGTGAGGAACGGATACTGGGCCGTGTCGTGGCACGGTGGATGCGCCAGGGGTTCGGTACGGCGTCGGGTGATGCCGGGCGCATGTCGTCGCGCGAACCACATGAGGAGGAGCTATGGGCCAGGTCGTGCTCGGGCTTGTCTTCCACAATCATCAGCCAATCGGCAACTTCGGCTGGGTCAATGAGGAACATTACGAGAAGGCGTACCTGCCGATGGTCGCCGCGCTCGAACGGTATCCGGGCGTGCGCGTCGGCCTCCATTACACTGGCTCGCTCCTCGATTGGGTGCGTCAGACGCACCCCGATCTGCTCGATCGCATCCGTGCCCTGGCCGAGCGGGGGCAAATCGAGGTGGTCGGCGGCGGCTTTTACGAGCCGGTGCTTGCCGTCTTGCCGGAGGTAGATCGGGTTGGGCAGGTGCGCGCCCTTGCCGACGCAGTCCAGCGGACCTTCGGCACGACGCCAACCGGCATGTGGCTGGCGGAGCGCGTCTGGGAACCGGGGCTGCCGCATTCGCTCGTGGAGGCCGGGATGCAGTGGACCATCGTGGACGACACGCACCTGCTCGCCTCCGGTGTCGGCCCGGACGATCTCTACGGCTACTACCTGACCGAGGATGACGGGCGGCCAATTGGCGTCTTCCCCTCGCTCTATACGCTCCGCTATACCGTGCCATGGCGGCCCGTCGAGGAGACTATTGCTTTCCTGCGCGGATTGGCGGAGAACGCTCCCGAGGGCCGCCCGCCGATTGCGGTGATGGGCGACGACGGCGAGAAGTTCGGCGCATGGCCGAGCACCTACGAGCACGTCTGGGCGCGCGGCTACATGGACCGCCTCTTCACCGCGCTGGAGGAGAACCGCGACTGGCTTCTGACGATGCCGCTCGGCGAATATCGCCGGAATTACCCGGCGCTCGGACGGATTTACCTGCCGACCGCCTCATACGTCGAGATGAGCGAGTGGGTGCTGCCCGCCCGTGCCGCCGCGCAGTTCGAGCAGGCGCGGCATGCGATGGAGGCGGAGCGGCCCGAGATCGCGCGGTGGATGCGCGGCGGTTTCTGGCGCTCCTTCATGACGAAGTACCCGGAGATCAACCGCCTCCACAAGCGGATGCTCCGCACGCACGCGAAAGTCCACGCGGCGCGGGCGATGGGTGGGGAGGGGGACGGCGGCCTGCTCGAACTCTACCGGGGCCAGAACAACGATGCCTACTGGCACGGCGTCTTCGGCGGCATCTACATGAACCACATGCGCGCCGAAACGACCCATCGCCTGCTCCTCGCCGAAAACGCCGCCGATACGATCCTCCATGCACACGAGATGGATTGGTTCCAGTACGAGGTGCGCGATCTCGACGCGGACGGTGCGCCCGAACTGCTGCTGACGGGCCAGCATCAAAACCTGCTGATTGATCCAGGCGAGGGCGGCATGCTCCAGCAGTGGGACATCCGCCGCGCCGCCGTCAACGCGCTCGACACGCTCGCCCGCCGCCCGGAGGCATATCACGAGACGGTCCGCACGCACGCGCACGAAGCCCATGCCGATGGCGCGGAAACAACGGCGGCAGACGCGAACGCACAGGCCGAAGAGGAGAACGCACCCGCGAACATCCACGGCATCGTCCGCTTCCGCGAGGCGGGGCTGGAGGATTATCTCGCCTACGATGCCTACGACCGAGGTGGCGGTATTGAGCACCTGCTGGACGCCGAGGTCGGCCCCGACGATTTCCGTTTCATGCGCTACACCGAGCGGGGCGACTTCGCGCGCGGCGCCTGGGCGCTCGACCCGATTAACGAGGCGACCGCTTCCTTCGCGCCCGCCGGGGACACGCGGGCGCGCACCTGGAAGTTCACGCTGCGGCGAGACGGCGAGATCGCGTGGCCGGACGGCGGCGCATCGTCCCTGACGATCGAGAAGACGTATATGGTGCAGACAATTGGCGCGGCCTTCACCTGCCATTACCGCGTGACGAATCGTGGCCCGTGGCCCGTGGCCCTCGTCTTCGCCTCCGAGTGGAACATCAATCTCCAGGGTGGCGGGCACAATGACCAGTGCTACACCTGGCTGCCCGATCATTCCGCCCTGACGACGTATCACGACCTGCCGGAGACGTGGCAGGAGGCGAGTGAGGCCCATCTCGGCAATACGTATCTCGATGTGGACCTGTCGCTGATGGTCAGCCCGCCTGCCGACCTGTGGAAACTCCCCATCGAAACCGTCTCCAACTCCGAGGGCGGCTTCGAGCGCGTCTACCAGGGCACCAGCCTCGTCGCCCGCTGGCCCCTGATGCTTGATCCCGCGCAGACGTGGGAAGGCAGCGTCTACTGGACCGCAGGCGTCGCAATGCCGAGTAACGAGCAATAAAGAAGCGGCAAGTGATTCGTCGGGGTGGGCGATACTGCGGCGTGACCGCCCCGACGGAAGGCCACACTTCTACGTCGTGCCGATGATGATCGCGAATCGCTCGCCGCTGCGGACGGGGAAGGGCACGGAGGCATCTCCGGGGGTATTGAGGAGTAGCATGCCGTCTGCTGTAGTTACACG
>Ga0207416_1000896_pt1 | contig 45252 bp, 39 predicted proteins | sample PaiPotPPM11metaG_FD_184107 | JGI IMG/M metagenome (GOLD analysis project Ga0207416, IMG submission 184107) | Iron sulfur acid spring bacterial and archeal communities from Banff, Canada, to study Microbial Dark Matter (Phase II) - Paint Pots PPM... ...
GAGCTGCGCCCGCTGCGCTCACCTCCTTTGTCGGGCGGGAGCAGGAGGTTGATGCGCTCAAAGCCTTGCTCTGTCAGCAGCCGGTCCGTCTCGTCACCCTCACCGGACCGGGCGGCGTCGGCAAGACGCGGCTCGCCTTCCAGGTCGCTAACGCCGTGGCCGACCGCTACGTGGACGGCGTCTGGCTCGTCGAGCTGGCGGCGCTGACCGATCCGGCCCTCGTGCCGGGAACGGTCGCTGCGGCGTTCGGGGTGCGCGAAGTGCCGGGCCAGTCGCTCGTCAGCACGCTGGCGGCTGCCCTGCGGTCCAAACGCCTGCTGCTGTTGTTGGACAACTGCGAGCACCTCGTCGACGCCTGCGCCCGGCTGGTGGACACCCTCCTGCGCGCCTGCCCGCTGGTCCAGGTGCTCGCCACCAGCCGGGAGGCGCTCGGGATCGACGGCGAGGTCGGTCGCCGCGTGCCCTCACTCGCCGTGCCGCCGGCCGACGCGCTGCCGCCGGGCGACCAGCTAATCCGCTACGAGGCGGTGCGGCTCTTCCTGGACCGGGCCGGGGCGGTCCAGGCCGGCTTCACGCTGACGGCGCAGAACGCCTCCGCGGTCGCCGATATCTGCCGGCGACTGGATGGTATCCCGCTGGCGTTGGAGATGGCGGCGGCACGGTTGGCGGCCCTCTCGGTGGAGCACCTGGCGGAGCGGCTGGACCAACGCTTCAAGTTGCTGACGGGCGGGAGCCGCGCGGCGTTGCCCCGCCAGCAGACGCTGCGCGCCACGCTGGACTGGAGCTACGACCTGCTGATCGAGCCGGAGCAGCGCCTGTTCACCCGCCTCTCCGTCTTCGCCGGTGGGTGGACATTGGCGGCGGCGGAGGAGGTGGGTGGCGGCGGGCACCCCGGCGCGCCGGAGGTCCTGGACCTGCTGGCGCGACTGATGGAGCAATCGCTGGTAGCGATGGACGTGCTGCCGGACGGCGCCGAGCGCTATCGCATGCTGGAGACGGTGCGCCAGTATGGTCGGGGACGGCTCGCCGCCGGGAGCGAGGCCGAGGAGGTCTACAGCCGTCATGCCGCCCATTATGCGCGGCTGGCGGAGGAGGCGCTTTGGGAGTCGCTTCCCCCGGGATTCACTGCGACGAGCTGGCTGCTCAGCCTCTTGCCCAACCGGCTCTTCTGGCTGGAGCCGGAGTATGACAATCTGCGCCTGGCCCTAGATTGGTTGGTGGGGCGGCAAGCCATCCAGCAGATCATCCCCGTTCTCGTAGGCCTCTGCAATCTGTGGGTGCGCCGAGGCGCCGGCGGTGAGGGACGTCGCCGGTGTGGCGCCGTCCTGGCCCTGCCGCGGCTGGCCCAGCCCAGGGGCGAGCGGGCCATCCTGCTCGGGCTGGCTGGCCATCTCGCCTTTGTCATGGGGGCCTACGACGAAGCCCGCCGGTATCACGAGGAGGGGGTGGCCGTGCGCCAGCTCGTGGGGGACCAGTTAGGCGTAGCCACCTGCCTCGATCAGCTCGGGATCATCTCCCGCGAACAAGGCGACCTTGCCAGGGCGCAGGAGCTCCTGGAACAGGCGCTCGCGCTGCGCCGCCAACTCGGCGAGCAGTTGGGCGTCGTGGGCACGGTGATCCGGCTCGGCGAGGTGGCGCACGTCCGCGGTGACGTTGTGCAGGCCCAGGCATACTACGAGGAAGGGCTGCGAGGGGCGCGCCGGCATCAGATCTCGTTAGGGATTGGGCGCGCCCTCCATCACCTCGGGGCGCTGGCCCTGGATCAGCAAGCGCCTGCTGTGGCGCGAGAACGCTTCCTGGAGAGTCTGGCCGTCCACCGACGCGAAGACCACAGGCACTGGTTCCAGTATGTGCTGGCCGACTTCGCGGAGCTGGCGGCAGCAGAGGGGCAGGCCGAACGCGCCCTGCGCCTCGGGGGCGCCACCTCGGCCTGGGTGGCGCTCGGCCATCCGATCCAACCGAGCGAGCTGGGCCGGTTCGAGCGCTGGATGGAGACCGCCCGGCGGGACCTGATCGAAGAGGCGGCCGCGGCGGCGTGGGCCGAAGGCGAGGCGCTGGCGCTGGAGCAGGCGCTCGACTACGCGCTGGCAGAGGATGCTTGATCCCACTGGCGCGGTGACCGGCCACCGTTCGAGTGCTACCATGGGCGCGAGGGAGAGGAGGTGAATGACCGATGGCGGCGCCCGATCTGGCCCAGGCCGACGGCCTCCCCACATCGCTCCTGCGGGACGCGGTGGACGACACGAATGAGGCCCCCTGGATGACGATGCCGGAGTTCCAGGCCCTGGTCATTGCCCTGATCGCGGGCATCTTGCGCCTGCACAACCGCCGCCGCGGCCTGGGCTGGCACGTGAGCACCGAGCTCGGCGTGAACATGCCCAAGCCGGACGGCGGCACGCTCACCCTGGGCCCCGACCTGTTCGTGGTGGAGGCAAACGCGGAACTGCGGACTTCTTGGAACATCCCGGGCGAGGGGAAGCCACCGCGCTTCGTGCTGGAAGTGGTGACCAGGGACAGCGTCGAGCGAGACACCAGCCCGACACAGAAGGTCGGCTACTACGCCGCGATGGGGGTGGAGGAGTACGCCATCTACTGGCCCTACCGGATGGACGGCGGCCCACGACTGTTCGGCTACCGGCGCGATGCGGACGGGGGGTGGATACCCTGGGCCGCCGAAGATCGAGGCGTGCTGCGGAGCCGGGCGCTGGGCGAGCTGGGGCTGTACATTGAGGAGCTACCCTGGCTGCGCGTCCTTGACCGGGAAGATCGGCGGCTGCCCGCGCCCGAGGAGGAGGCCGAGCGGGCAGAGCGGGAAGCCGCCCGCGCCGAGCGGGCGGCGAAGGGCCGCCAGACGGCCGAGGAGCGCGCTGAGCGGGAGGCTCGGCGCGCCGCCGACGCCGAGGCAGAGGTGGCCCGCCTGCGCGCGCTCCTGGAGAGACGAGGGGGCTGAGCGCAGCACCTCCCGCGTCCGCCCGGCTCGATTTGCAGTGGCGCCCCTCCTGGCGGGAAGGGCTAGCCGCGCCGTGCCACCTTCATCACCTTGGGCCGCTACCTGCTGGCCGCTGGGTTCTGCGCATCTGACCATCGCCCGAGGCTCGGCGTGCCTTCGGCGCCGGACTGGAGGCCGAATGCTGGCTTTATTCCTCCGGGCGCGTGGCGGCTGGCTCGCTCCCCGGACGAAGGATGCGCCGGCACTGCAGCGCTCCGGCCACAGCAAGGATGATGGACGTGGGGACGCAGAGCGCCCGGGCAGCGCTGGGGCGGACGCCACCCAGCGCGATAAGCAGCGTGAGCAGCGCACCGGCAGCCTTGCCCCAGGCCGTATGCGTCGCTTCCAGTGTCCGTCCCCAACGGAAGTAGCGGTAGAAACCGGCCCCGGTTGGTAGGAGGTAACGGGCCAGCACGACCCAGCCGAGCCAGCACGGCAGCGCTCCGCGCCGAACGGCGGCCAGGGCCGCCGCGCTGTAAAAGCAGGCGTCTGCCGCCGGGTCGAGCATCTGTCCCAGGCGGCTCTCGGTTCTGAAACGGCGGGCTACGGCGCCGTCCAGCGCATCGGAGCCACCGCCAATCGCGACCAATAATCCGAATAGCGGTAGGTCGGAGCTGCCGGACGTGATCAGCAGGGTTGCGCACACGCCGCGCAGCAGGGTGAGGAAGTTTGCCGCTCCCAGCGTCGCGAAGTGTGGCGCCGCGTGCTCCGTCCGGGCCATGCCGAGGTGCAGGGCGACGTACCCCTGTTGGAGAACGACTAACGCAGTAACAAGGCGCGCCTGACGCAGGGTGTCTCGGGCATCGGAGCGCCGCCTCTGCCACAGGAGCGCCGCCAGCGCCAGCGCCTCGAGGAGGGCGGATTGGCGAACCAGCGAGGCCGACAGCGCCGGCGAGCTCCGCACATCGTCCAGCGATCGCTGCCAGGACCGATTGAAGAAACGAAGCCACGCCGCCGGTGTGTACCGGCCGTCTCGCAGTTCCTTGAGCAGATCCTGAACAAACGTCGAGCTGAGGTCGCCAAGCGGCGCCGGTTGTCCCTCGCTCACGACTATCCTCACTCGCCGGGCCGGTCTAGCCATTCCCGAATGGCGACGACGACGGCAGCGCTAGTGTGGCGCTCGATCAACAGCTGGTGGCCGGCCGGCAGATAGCGCACCATGCTCCTCGGAAACAGCGCTTGGTACTGGTGCGCAGCGGACGGTGGGACCTGGCGGTCCTGCGTGCCGTAGAGCAGCAACACCGGCAGTTCTCGCAGCGCAGCAGTGTCGCGCGCCATGTCACGCCCGTTGAGGACTCGACTGGCCGTATCCAGGTACGCCCACAAGCAGTAGCTCAGGTAGTTCCACACGGCCGCTCGCGGGTAGCCGCGCGGGGGATAGACGGTAACCAGCCGTCGCCAGAGCCAGCTCGCTATCGCCATCCGGCGTTGCGCACGCCGGGCCAGCGGACTACCTGGCGGCGCCGCCCGGCGCGGCCAGAGCTGCCGCGGCGTGGTCGCTGCCGCTTTGGGGTAGGGGGCGCAGATCAGCGCGAGCGAGCGCACCTGACCGGGCAAGGCACGCGCGAGATCAATCGCTAGCACCCCACCTGCCGAATGCCCGATCAGATCGAACGGTGGCGCGAGCGCCGCATCGGCGATAACCGCCCGCAAGGCGGCCACGTGCGCCTCCGACGTGTAGGCCAGGTCGGGCCGGGCCGACTGACCGAACCCGAGCAGGTCAGGGGCCAAGCACGTGCGTATGCCGAGCAGAGCGCGAACCAGCACTTCCCAGTAGCCGCTGCCCCCACCGAGGCCGTGCAGCAAGACCAACCCAGGTCCGGCACCGGACCGACGATAGTACATGAACCCACCGGGCGCCTCGCAGGTCTTTCCCTTGCCCCACACCGATCCGCTCCTTGACGGGGCGAACGGGAAGAGCGCCTCAGTCGCCGCGCGACCGCGGTCGCCCGGTCGGTTAGTCGGGGGTGCCCCCTGGGCCCGCAATCGCGGCCCCGGCATCCCCGCCACCATCTTCAGATCAGCGCACTTCCACCGGCCAGCGTTTTTGGCGTCCGGCGATGTTAGCGTAGCAGCAGGAAAACGCCTGCCGCGATGAGCCCAGCTGTCAGGGGCGTGAGGGTCCAGGCTATGGCGAAATCGCGGAGGGTGTGGCCGTTGAGACGCGAGCGGTTGAGGCCGGCAGCGCCGGCGATGGCCCCGGCGGAGACGTGGGTGGTGGACATCGGGAGGCCAAGGTTGGCTCCCGCGCCAACCAGCACCGCCGTGGTCAAGTTGGCCTTGAACCCCTCCTCGTGACTCATCGTGACCACCTTCTCTCCCAGCACCCGGGCAACGCGCTGCCCGGCGAGCAGCGCGCCGGTCGCCATCGCTACGGCGGTGGCCATCAACGGCGTCCGCGGGGCGATGCCGACCGGCGCCAGGGCGAACGCGCCGACCGCGACGATCTTAGGAGTATCGTTGAGACCGCGCGCAAAACCGGCAGCGCCGCTGGTCAGCCAATGCGCCGTCGCGAGGTTGAAGCCAAGGCGATGCACAGCCGTGCCATGCACGCGGCACTCGGCGATCGTACCGGTCGTGACCTGGAGCACTGGCAACGCCCGGTCGTTGCGGAAGGCGGCAAGGCTACCAGACCGATTTGCCAGCAGATACGGTGCAGCCGGCGTCACGCCCAGACAGATGCAGCGAGGCTCGGGCAGCCGGACGAAGCTCAGGGCCACCGAAATGCCGTAGGCGACGGCGACGCTCAATAGCAGGGGCGCGGCGACCTTGGTCAAGAGCACCGACCAGCTCACCACGTGCGATCCGAGTTGGATGCCCGCCCCTATCAGGGCGCCAACCAGGGCGTGAGTCGTGGAGACCGGCAGGCGGGTGAGGGTAGCAAATCCAACCCAGGCGATCGCACCCGCCAGGACGGCGATAGCAAAGCCTGGCGTCGGAGTCGTCGTGACAATGCCCTGAGAGAACAGCGCCGTCATGCGAGCCGCGAAGATGAAGGAGAGCAGGGCGCCGGCAAGGGTCGTGCCTGTCCCCCACAATATGGCGGTGCGATAACGCGCGACACCGGCGCCGACCAGCGTGGCCACTCCCTTGGAGACGTCGTTGCCGCCGTTGACGGCAGCCAGCAACAGGGTCAACGAGAATATCGCCACCAGTGCGCTGTCCATCAGCGACCCTCTCTCGTGCTGCCGCCGCGCGCGAACGCCAGCACGGCCGATCGCGAGTTACCGCGGCGCTTTCCCGGCGGTGAGCACGACGTAGGTAGCCTGGCCGGCGGCGATCTGCGTCCGCACCTCGCCCAGCAGCGGCTTCGCCCTCGCGAGGTCGACGTTCCCCAATTGCACCTTGCCGAGCGCCGCGGCGACCTTCACCGCCAGTAGGCGCACCTCGATCTGCTGCACCAGCTCCAGCAGTGCGCCGGCATGGTCCTCCAGTTGGAACTGGCCGAAGCCGGCCGCTGTCAGCAACCCCACGTACTCCGCCGCCGGGCGCGCATCGGCAATGCAGGCGACGACTCCCAGAATGCCCTGAAGTGACGCAGGCAGCACGGCCGGGTCCAGCGCTATGTCGGACAGGCCCAGACGGCCACCGGGACGCAGCACGCGGTGGAGTTCGGCGGCGGCCGTGGGCTTGTCGGGGAAGGTGCAGAAGGCGCACTCGCACATCACGGCGTCGAAGCTGGCGGCGTCGAAGGGCAGGCGCTCGGCGTCACCCTGCTGAAACTGTGCTCGCGCGGTTAGGCCGGCGGACGCGGCGCTGGCATTGGCGCGTTCCACCTGCTCTGCGCTGTAGTCGACGCCGGTGACGCGGCAGCCGAACGTCCTGGCGAGCTCGAGCGCGCTCGCGCCGGCGCCGGAGGCGACATCGAGGACGTGGTCGCCCGGACCGAGCCGCAGCACCTGTCCCAAGCGTCGCGTCGGCGCCAGCCCGCCGGGGTGGAAGGACTCGCCCAACAGCAGGCGCACCCAGTCCTGGGCGTAGAGGTCGGCGCAGCATGTCTTGATGGCGGTGGCTTCTGGTGCGGACGCTGCCATCACGGTTCCCCAGTTCCGTTTGATCGATGGCCGGGGATGCGCTGAGGAACCTCACCTCCACCCCTCTCCTGACCTCTCCCGTTTACCGTAGGCGAGGAGAGGGGAAACGCGGACGGATTCTCTGCGACAATGCCTGACATCCTTGCGCTGTTGGCTACGACCGGCAACGGCGCTTTCCCCTCGGATGCCTTCCCATTCGGTCCGGCGCGGCCGTCCAGGCGCCTGATGCGCTCGCCCGCCGGGCGATGGCGGAGCTGCTCGGTCACCTGCTCGCGGTAGCCGACGTTGTTGTAGGCGCAGAAGGGGATCTGCCGTCCGTCGGGCAGGAGGATCTCTTTGCAGCATTTCATGAGGTTCTTCACGTTGAAGGTCCAGGGATCCATGAAGTCGGTGAGCATGATCATGAACACGCGTTTGGCCAGATCGCCAAGGCCGGCGATCCCCGGCAGGTCGCACGCGGCGCAGGCGAACTGGTACTGCTGGGCCATCTTGTCCGACCCCGGCACGGCCGAGGCCGACCAGAGCAGCTCCAGCGCCGTCTTGACCTCGCTGCCCAGGTCGGGTACAGCCCGGTTGGTGATGTAGTCCAGATAGTCGTCCACATTGAGGATGCGCGGCAAGGGGATCGGCACGCCGTTGTCGTCGAGGTAGGCATAGGTGACCGAGTTGCAGGTGGGGAAACAGCAAGGCACCGGCACGAAGTCGGATACCTTGAACAAGCCATCCGTCTGCTGCTCGATGGCCTTGAGCAGGTCGGGGATCGTGGTCCGCTGAAGCGGGTCGAACTCCAGGTGGCGACCGGAGTGGAATACTGGTTGGAAGTTGAGGCCGCGCACCGCCGGATGGGCCACGGCAAACTTGACGATGCGGCCGATCTCGTGCAGGTTGATCGCGCTGTCGATAGCCGGCACCAGCACCACATTGAGGCCAGCCGCGGCCAGCCGGTCCAGGGCCAGCAGCTTCTCCTCGATCAGGTGTTCCTCGGCACGAATAGCCTGATTGGTCGCTTCCTCGAAGCCGTCGAACTGCAGGTAGATGGCCGGCCGGATTTCCGCCAGCTCGGCCAGGAAGGCGTCGTCGTGGGCGATGCGCTTGCCATTGGTGTTCAGCATCACGTACGTGATGCCGCGGTCGAGCGCCGCGCGCAGCATCTGGGTGATCTGGGGGTGGATACTCGGCTCGCCGCCGCTGAACTGGACGACCTCGGGGTTGCCCTCGCTAGCCACGAAGCCATCCAGGATCGACTCGACCTCCTCCAGGGTGAGGTTGTAGCCGGGCCCGGCGTTGGCGAAGCAGACGGGGCAGGCCATGTTGCAGGCGGTGTTGACCTCGATGATCCCCAGGCAGCTGTGCTGCATATGGTCGGGGCAGAGGCCGCAGTCGTGGGGGCAGCCGTCACGCACCTCGGTGGAGAAGCGCAGCGGGATCGTGCCGGGCTTGTTGAACTTGAGCGACGAGGTGTACATCTGGGCGTCGCCGTAGACGAGCGCCTCAAAGAGGCCGTGCGTTTTGCAACGCTTGCGCATGTACACCTTGTTGTCGCGCAGCAGGATCTGAGCGTCGATGATCGTGCGACACTCCGGGCACATGCTGCGCGTCAGCTCGTAGAAGACTTCCGGGCGGTCCCGCTTGGCGCGCCGCTCCGGCGCAATCAGGGACTGCTCGGGGGAAAGGTCCAGGGCCAACGGTTCCTCCTCTGGTTGGCGGCGACGGCAGACAGTAGCGGAAGCGAACGCACGACGCCGTGCTCGCTGCACCACCCCTGCCCCAACGCGCATGCTAGGGGCCGGGGGCCGGCGAGTCTGTAATGTTGCTCACACAGGAGGGGCGCGTGGACGTAGCCGCCCGATTATTCTTCCAGCACGGCGGCCAGCCGGCTGCGATCCAGCAGTCGGCTGCGCCGGCGCGCCAGGGTGTAACTCCTTATTCTTGCTCGACGGTGCATGTCTCCTGCGCGAAGCGCCGTCATGGCGCGGGGAACTTGGCTTTGAGCCGGTCGGCATAGGTCCTGGTGAGCTCGATGTACTGCCGGCCATACTCGACCGTGTCCTGGATCCCCGAAGCCTCGCAGAGCTCGTCCCAGGTCTCCACGGCGAGCAGGCGCCGGCCGGAGGCCAGCGCCCGCTCCAGGCTCTCGCGGTAGTAGGCGCCGCCGCGGCGGTCGGTCACGAGCCCGCCAGCCTTCCCATCATACCGCTGGGTGAACAGGGCATTGTCGAAGCCGGGGCCGACGTCCGCCACCGTCAGGCGCGGATCGGCGTTGAACCCGAACGGCGCGGCGCCCCAGGCGTACAGCCCGTCGGTCTGGAGCACCGGCGTGGTCGCCGTGTTCTTGGCGGTGTACCACTGCAGCTCGCGCGCGATGTAGGGCCGGAGCCCCCCGAAATCCTGGGCGAAGTGGTCGGCGACGTAGTCGAAGGTGGACTGATCGAAGGCGGCGACCTTCTGGGCATCGTATAGCCAGACCACCGGCCGGTTGTCGATGGCAGCCCACAGCGACGGCGGGATGCGCGAGTAGTAGTCGCGGATAGTCGCATAGAAGCGCTGTTTGCCGCCCGCGGTAGTGAGGTCGGCGTTGTTCAGGATCGTCGTATCCAGGAACAGCCCGACCTGGAGGTGCCTACCTTGCGCCGCCAGGGCTTGCAGCGCACCGACCATGGGCGGGATCCCTTGGGTGCTGAAGAGGTTGCGCTCCGGCGCCGGCGCCACGCGCTGATCGTACTGACCGGGCTCGCCCCAGTAGTTGGCCAGCACCACGTCGATGCCGGCGTCGAGCGTATCGCCGAACTGGTGCTCGTACCACGCCTGGCTGGCGAAGTCCGTCTGGGCGAGGTCGGTAGGATGCAACGGGAAGAAGTCACCACCCTTGGCTTGCACGTCGGCCGTGTAGGTGGAGTAGCGATAGAAGTTGAAGAAGTAGGCGAACACGACCGCTTGCCGGCTGGAAAAGCTCTGCAAGTGGAAGTCGGTCCACCCCGGCAGGCGATAGGGGCCGGGGTTGGCCCAGGACGGGCCGCCGGGGCTGGCCGCGGTGGTCGCCGCCGTGCCATCCGCCAGCGGCAGGCCGTCCGGGTTGGCCTCCCAGCTAAAGCGCTGGGTATTGAGGCGCTTCGCCAGGCCGTCGGGGCCGTTGATCCAGGTCCAGTAGCCGTCGGTGAACGCCGTCCAGTTGTCGGCCCGGCGCCAGACCATCAACCCGTTGGTGGTGTGTTGCAATGCGTCACCAGTGACCGGATCGTGCGCCTCGTTGTCCAGGCAGTCACCGGCGTCGTCGGGGTCCAGGTTATGCAAGGCCTGGAAGCCGAGCAGGAACTGGCAGGATATCGCCTGCGCCTGGACCTGGCGCGGGGTCGCTCCGGCAAGCCAGGAGGCCAAGACCAGCAGACCGAGTAGCAGGCGAACCATGCGGGCACTCCTGGACGTCGCGGCACAGCGCCACCTGGGGGAACCGCCGTCCCACAATTATGATCCGATGAGGCCGAAAGTCAACCTGGCGATGGCACGCACACTTCTTGACAGAGGTGATGACTCCCACCGGCGGCGCTGCGCCGCCGGTGTGGATCTACGTGTCATCAGCGCGCCTCACGGCTGTGCCTTGATCGCCACGACCATGCCGCACCAGTGCCGCTCGATCTGCGCCGCGGTGAGACCGGCTTGCCACAACTGCTCAACGGTTCGGCGGTTGACGTGTGCGCCGTAGATCCAGCGTGCCACGGGATTGAGGAGGTCGGCAAGGATCCCGAGCGGGTCCTCCGGGCGCACGTACTCCAGCAGGAACAATACACCATCGGGCTTGGTGACGCGGCGCAGCTCGCGCAAGCCGGCGACCGGGTCGGGCAAGGAGCCGATGACGAATGTCCCGACGACGGTGTCGAAGGCGCGGTCCGCGAACGCCAGGCGCTGCAGATCCATCTGGACAAGCAGGGGAGGCCGGTCGAGGTGCTGGGCGCGGCGCTGTGCCAGTGCCAGCATGCGCCAGGACAGATCGATGGCAACGACCGGCGTGTCGCGCGGATGGTGGGGGAAGTTCTTGCCTGTCCCTACGCCCACTTCGAGGATGCGCGGGCCGCGCGCCGCCTGCCACAGCCGCTCCCGCCACAAGGCGTAGACGCGCCGCTCCAGCCAGCGCTCCAGCCGGTCGTAGGAGGGCGCGATTCGGTCGTACCTCCGTCGTGTCCAGGCCGTGCCCCGCCGCGGTGGGGATCCTGTCATTGCGCTCCCTCCCCTGCTTGACCAGATCCAGCAGCGCCGCGGCGTGGTCCTCCACCCGCCGGTTGTCGAAGCCCACTGTGGCCAGGAGCGCGACAAAGCAAGCGAGGCTCGCGCTGAAATGCCATTACACTCGGCGTCCGACGGGAGCGAAGCACCTACTCGTCCAGCACGGCGGCCAGCCGGCTGCGGTCCAGCAGCCGGATGCGCCGGCGCGCCAGCTCCACGTACCCGGCCGCCTGGAACTCATCCAGGATCTTAGTGACCGTCTCGCGGTAGGCGCCCACCATGTCGCCGAGCTCCTGATGGCTGACGCCTTCCACCACGCCGTCGGGTTCGGCCGCGAGGCGTAAGAGGGCCGAGGCCAGCCGCGCCGGCACGGTGCGATAGGCCAGGTCATGGAGGCGATCCTCGGCCTCGGCCAGGCGGCAGCCCAGGATCTCCAGCATGCGCAGCGCCACTTGTGGCTTGGCCAGCACCAACCGTTCGATGTCCGCTGCGCTCATCACGCACAGCAAGCAGTCCTCGACGGCTTCCGCCGACGAGTGGCGCATGCGCTGGCCGAGCAGCGGCATCTCACCGAAGAAGGTGTGCGGCTCCAGGATGGCGAGTTCCAGCTTCTTGCCGCCGGCACTATACTGGCAAAGCCGCACCTTGCCCCGCTTGAGCAGGAAGAGGCCCTGGGCGGTGTCGCCCTGGTGATACAGCACCCGGCCTTTGGGGACGGTGGTCATCCGGGTGGACTGGTCCAGCGCTAGCAGCTCCTCTGGCGCGAGATCGCGGAAGATGTCGATCGCCCGGAGGAATCCCGCCTTATACGGAGCACGGCTTTCGACACTGGAGGCCGCGGGCGGCGTCGCGGCAATGCCCCGTCCAACGCCCGGCAGCATCTTGCGCAGCATCGTGTCTGCTCCTCAAGCACGGTGCCTGCACGTCCACTGGCATGAGGCATTCATCCATCAGCACCTGCCTCGACGACCGGCCATCCGCCTGATTCTACCAGACCTCCCTGAGGTCGAGCCGGAGTATTGCGTGTGCCAGGGCGGTATCGTTTGTCACCACTGACCGCTGGCGACTAAAGTCGCACCTACCACCGGGCGAAGCCCGACGCTTCGCGGGCTGGTTCTGGCCGGCCATTCCGGCGTGGCTTTGGCCACCGAGAGTCCGCGCAGAGCGAAGCGTCGGACTTGGCAGGACACAGCCCGCGACTTCAGTCGCCGGGGTCCCGCCGCGACCGGAAGTCCCCAGGATTTGGTGGACGCGCCACCTAGCGCGCCGTGCTGGAGCTGGAGCGTTCGCTCCGCCAGCGTTCGGTGGCGGCGGCATATTCGGCCACGGCCTTCGGACCCGCGAACGCCAGCCCTTCCTGGAAGCGTGCCGGGTCGTTCCAGCGCAGCCCCTGCAGCTCCACACGGAACGGCGCCAAGCGCATGCCCTCGTGGCGGCGCTCGGCAGCCCGCAGTTGATACTCCAGGGCGAAGCGGATGGTCTCCGCGTCGGTCCAATCGCTCTTGAACGTGACCACGCCGGCGCGGCTGACGACATGGGTCATATTGGGCAAGGTCCCGTAGGCACGATGCACTGTGCCGCTGAGGTCGTCCACCAGGATCGTGCGACGGACGCTATCGCGCTCGCGAAACGCCCGCGCGTGGGCCAGCTTCTGCTCCATCGAGGTGTGGTTGGGATAGTGCTCGCCGGGATGGGCTCCCCGCGTGTACACGAAGGCGAAGCGATAGCCGCGCGGCTCATACTCCTGCGCGAGCGGCTCCATGGCTGGCGCCGCCAGCCCGCAGTAGGGTCAAGTGATCGAGCCGAACTCCACGACCAGGTTGGCATCCTGCCAGAGCGTGCTCAGACGGATCTCACCGCCGTCGAGCAGGGTGAGCGGCCCATCGGGTGCCGGGGTCCCGACCCTGGCCTGCTCGGCGAAGCCGGCAACGTGCGCGGGGTCGGTGGCCGGAGGGAAGATCGCGTAGTTGTACGTGTGGGAGTCGGACATGGATTGGCTCCTCTCTACTCTATAGGTGCGCTCAATCGTGAAAGCTCTGTTCGCCCGAATGCAAGGGGACGCGCAGCCAGTTTTCTCGGGGCGGGAGTGGGCAGCTCCAGGCGTCGTTGTAGGCGCAGTAGGGGTTGTAGAGGTAGTTGAAGTCGAGGCGGACCGTCCCCTCCTCGACCAGCTCCGGCTCCAGGTAGCGCCCCGCCCCGTAGGTCTCGTTTCCCGACGTGGCATCGCGCAAGGGCAGGAAGAGGTCCCCCGAAGGGCCGCGGTAGATGGTCAGCTCCGCCGGCTGAGTATCCACGTTGAAGTGGACCTTGCCGGCGCGGCGGTACTCCTGGGCGTCCCCGGTGCTCGTCTCCAAGCGGACTATGTCGTCCGGCACGTTCCGGTCGAGCGAGAGCTCCAGGTGCAAGTCCGGATTGAAGGGGTAGTAGCGCAGCCCGTGGAATGCTTGCTGCTGTTCCGGGGTCAACGGTGACTGACGGTCGCGCCGAAAGTGGGCGTCCTTGGCCTTGCGGAACTCGGCCAGCGCTTGCTGTTGTTGTGCATGATCGTCCATGGCCCCAATCCAAGTCGCTGTTGACGGCCGCATTAGGGTACCGTCATGATGTAGCCTCCCGCAATGGTCTGCCTGTCAGGGCGTCGTACGAATGGTCGGCGCCGCATCCCACACCTGCGCGGCGGCCTGGCGGACTCCCAGGCTCAACGTCGGGTAGACGTGGATGGCGCGGGCCAGCAGGCCCAGCGGCAGGCGGTTGGCAATGAGGATGGTGATCTCGGTGATCAGCTCCCCCGCGTCCGGCCCCACGACTTGCGCTCCGACAACTTCGCCGCCGGCCAGACCGCGCATCCAGCCCGGCGCCGTCACGAGCTTGATGAATCCCTCGCTCTCCCCCATGGTGAGGGCACGGTCGACCTGTCGGAACGGCCAGGTCAGCACCCGGATGTTGTTGCCGTAGCGCTGCCGCGCTTCTGCTTCCGTCAAACCGACGTGGGCCACCTCCGGATCCGTGAAGGTACACCAGGGCACCGCACGGACCTGGAAACGACCGCGCCTGCCGAGGGCGCGGCCGGCCGCGATCCGGCCTTGCTCTCCGGCCACGTGGGTGAACAGGTAACCGCCGGCAACGTCCCCGATGGCCCAGATGTGCGGCGCCGATGTGCGCATGTGCGCATCCACTACGATGCCACGCTGGTTCATGCGGACGCTTGCTGCCTCCAGGTTGAGCTCCTCGACGTTGGGCTGCCGCCCCGCCGCCACCAGGATGGCCTCCGCTTCGACCGTGACCTCCTGGTCGCGGATGGTCGCGTGGAGCAGGCAACGGTCACCGCGCCGCTCGGCCGCTCGCACACTGGCGCCGAGCCGGACGGCAACCCCTTCCCGCTCGAACACCCGCGCCAGCAGCGCGCTCGCTTCCGGCTCTTCGCGCGGCAAGAGCCGGTCGCTCCGCTGCAGGATGGTCACCTGGCTGCCGAAACGGCGGAAGATCTGGGCGAGCTCGCAGCCGATGGGGCCGCCGCCGATGACGGCCAGCGACGCCGGTAGGTGGTCGAGCTGAAGGATGCTGGCGTTGGTCAGGTAACCCGCATCCTCCAGTCCGGGCACCGGCGGAACCTGGGCCCGCGAGCCGGTGGCGATGATGCACTGCGCAAAGCGCAGCTCTTCCCCATCGACGCGAACGGTGTGCGCGTCGACGAAACGTGCCGTTCCGTGGACCACGGTGACGCCGGGTTCATCAATGTAGTAGCGCCGCTCTTCCGCTCCGACTTCGGCCTGCACTTCGGCAACGCGTGCCATCATGGCGGCGAAGTCAAGCTGCACGCCGTCGACTTGCAAGCCGTACTGGCCGGCGCGGCCAATTTGGTGGCGCAGTCGGGCCGTGGCCACCAGTGTCTTGGTCGGCACGCAGCCCCAGTTCAGGCAGTCGCCACCCAGTTTGTCTGCCTCCACCAATGCGGTGCGCTTGCCCGCCAGCGCCAGCCGGCGCGCAGCGGTCAGTCCCCCGCTACCCGCACCGATCACCACGGCGTCGAACCGTTGCATCGGTGGCTACCTTCCTGGCCGTGGCTCTGTCCTGAAGCACGGACGAATGCCAGACTCTACCATCGGGACAATTCGGTATCTGTTCGGTATCTGTAAGAATGCTTACCAACTCGTGTGTCCACCAAGACGAGAGGATTTCTCACTGTCATCCTGAGCGGAGCGAAGGACGCCTGGCAAGGCAGACCAGCGGCTGCACGTGCCTGCGCAGCGCGGACGGCCCTGCCAGGGGTCCTTCGCTCCGCTCAGGATGACTGGAGAGAGGCCGCGTGGCACCGGGAACTGCCGCGAACTTGCCGGATGAACCGCTGCCTTGCCGATCAGCGCCGGCGCAAGCCGGGGCTCGGTCGCAAGAGACCATGCTGGTCAATGGCGAGGTCCAGATTCATCGGCTGGCTGCCGCCCGAATGTGCCGTCGGTTATGCAACCTGGCCTGCCCAGGCCTCCTGGATTTTCCGAATGGCCTCAGGAACTGCCGCGAGGGCGCTGTGGTCCGCCAGCAACAGGTTTTGCGACATCCAGACGCCCTCGTCGTAGCCGGCGCGATGGGCTACCGGCAGCGGGCGATCGAGCGGATCGTCGGTCCGACCCAGCCGCTGGCACAGCTTGGCGACTTCGGTCTTGATGGCTGGCGCGTCGGTCAGCGGGACGTAGCCGCCGCTACAGGGCACACCTTCCGCGCGCAAGGCCGCCAGGAAGCTCTCGCGCGGACGCCCACCAAAGTGCGCCGGATCGTAGCGGAAGATGTAGATATGATGGGCGTGCGCCGTGACGCGGGGGTCACGCCGCTGGGGGCGGATGCCGGGAATCTGGGCCAGCTCGCGGTCGAGATAGGCCGCCCCCGCCTCCCGGCGCGCCGACTGCGCTTCCAGGCGCGTGAGTTGCGCCAGAAGGAGCGCGGCCTGGAACTCCGTCATTCGGTAGTTGAAGCCAAGGATCTCGTGCTGATACCAGCCGCGCGTGCGCCAGTCGGGCGACTGAATCCGCCCCACGTTGTGCAGCGACCACAGGCGCTGATAAAGATCCTCGTCATTGGTGACGACTGCCCCGCCCTCGCCCGAATTCAGATTCTTGCTTGCCTGGAAGCTGAAGGTGCCCACATCGCCAATGGCACCGACTCGCCGTCCACGCCACTCCGCGCCGTGCGCCTGCGCCGCGTCCTCCAGCACCCGCAGCCCGTGCTTCTTGGCCACAGCCAGGACGCCGTCCATATCCGGCGGGCAGCCGCCGATGTGGACGGGGATGATCGCCTTGGTGCGCGGTGTAACGGCCGCCTCAACGGCGGCCGGATCGAGCTCGTAGGTTTCGGGATCGATATCCGCAAAGATAGGGACTGCTCCAACCAGCAGCGCCGCCGACGGCGTCGCGACGAACGTGTAGGGTGGCAGGATCACCTCGTCGCCCAAGCCGACACCGAGCGCCCGCAGCGCCACCTCAAGCGCCGACGTGCCGTTGACCACGCAAAGGCAATGCAGCGCCTGGTGGTAGCGCGCCCAAGCCTCCTCGAACTGCTGGACCTTACTGCCGCTGGACATACCCCATCGCCCGGAGCGCAGCACCTCCAGCAAGGCCCGTTCCTCACGCTCATCCCAAACGGGCCATGCCGGCCACGATGCAGACCGGACGGGCATCCCACCGTCGACTGCCAGTTTCACGCGTGTCATTGCCATTTCTGGAAACCCTCCTCGATAACCTAATGTACGTGACGACAAGTTCGGTTAGATGCTACCGTCCGCGTTCCCCCTCGCCGCGCCGGAGAGGGGGCCAGGGGGTGAGGTTCCCTATGCGGTCACTGTCGCAGCCCCGTCGTCGCGATGCCTTGTACGAAGTACTTCTGTGCCAGCAGGAAGACGACGATGATCGGCAGCAAGCTGACCAGCGCTGCCGCCATCATCTGCCCCCAGACGGTCAGGAACTTGGACTGGAACAGGGCCAGGCCGATGCTGACCGTGTACTTGAGGGGCGTGTTCAGGTAGATCAGCGGACCGATCAGGTCGTTCCACGACCACATGAAGGTGAACACGCCCAGCGTGGCCAGCGCCGGCCCCGCCAGCGGCAGGAAGATGCGCAGGTAGATGCCGTAGTAGTTGCTGCCGTCGATCTTGGCGGCGTCTATCAGGTCGCGAGGGATGGTCAGGAAGAACTGCCGGAGCATGAAGGTGCCGAAGGCGCCGCCCATCCAGGCCGGGATGATCAACGGTCTGAACGTGTCGATCCAGCCCAGGTACTTCATCAGGACGAAGACCGGAATCATCGTCACCTGGTAGGGAATCATCAGCGAGGCGACTAGCAGGAGGAACAGCAGGTCACGCCCGGGGAAGCGTAGGCGTGCGAAGGCGTAGGCCGCCATTGAGCAGGTCAGGAGCTGCCCCACCGTGGCCAGCACCGCGTAACGCGCCGAGTTGGCCAGGTAGGTGGAGAACGGCACCACTTTGAAGATGTCGATGAAGTTCTGCCAGACCAGCGGGTGCGGGAAGAAATCGGGCGGAAACACCAGGATGGCGTTATTGCCCTTCAGCGCCGTCGACAGCATCCAGACAAACGGCAGCACCATCGTCAGGGCTCCGATCAGCAAGAACAGATGGGCAACGGCGCGACGCACCACGGCGGGCCGCAGCGTCAAGCGTCGAGACGAGGCAGGGAAGGTAGTGACCACCGGCCGCGCGCCGACATCACTCATTCGTAATGCACCCAGGTTCTTTGCAGCTTGAACTGCAGCAGCGTGAACACCAGGATGACGGCGAACAGGATGTAGCCCAGCGCCGCCGCGTAGCCCATGTGGAACCACTGGAACCCCTGCTGAAAGATGTAGAAGACGATAGTCGTCGTCGCGTTCAGCGGGCCACCCTGGGTCATGACGTAGGTCTGGTCGAACACCTGGAAGGAGTTGATGATCGACAGCACCGTGACGAAGAAGATCGTCGGCGACAGCAATGGGATAGTGACTGACCGGAAGCGAGCGAAGGCCGCGGCCCCGTCGATTTCCGCTGCCTCGTAGAGCTCCCTCGGGATCGCCTGCAGGCCGGCCAGGAAGATCACCATGTTGAAGCCCAGGCCGCGCCAGATGCTCACGATCATGATGGCCGGCATGGCAGTGCTCGGGTTGGCCAGCCAGCGCACGGGAGGAACGCCGACCATACCAAGCACGTAGTTCAGCAGCCCATACTGCGGCTCGTAGAGCCACTCCCAGATCAGGGCAATGGCAACCGTCGAGGACACCACCGGCAAGAAAAAGGCGGTGCGGTAGAAGACGACACCGCGAATCTTCTGGTTCATCGCCATGGCGATGAGTAGCGATAGGACGACGCCCGCCGGGACGGTCACCACGACGAAGTAGCTCGTGTTGCCCAAACTGATGCGGGAGAGCGGGTCCTGACTGAGCATCGCCTGGTAGTTGGCCAGGCCTACCCATTGCGGGGCCGACGTTAGATCCCAGCGCGTGAAGCTGATGAGGAAGCCAGCGACGACCGGCCCCAACGTGAACAGGAGCAGACCGACCAGGGTCGGCAGCAGCAACACGTAGGCGGTGATCCGCTCGCTCTCCAACAGCCGGACGAGCGTCCCTCTTGCCATGGGTCCGTTCACGCTAGAACAGCGAGCCTCCCAGGTGCTGCAGCACACTGTCGATGGCGGCGTCGGCATCTTTGGCGGCGTCCGCGGCGGACTTCTTGCCGAGCCAGGCTTGCTGCAGCGCCTTGTCGCTCTTGTCCTCCCACTCGGCCCAGCCCTGTCCGAAGTAGTTCTCGCGGGAGCCCTCCACGATGTCCTTCAACTGCAGGTATTTGCCGGCCGGAAAGCCCGGCTGCTTGAGGTATTTGTCCGACTGCGCCAGCGATTGCACCGCCGGCAGTGTGCCGTAGGTGGACTGCCGCATGATGCCGTCATCGTCGTACACCACGAACTTCAGGAAGTCGAAGGTCTGGTCGGGTTGCTTGGTCGACTTGGTGATGGCGTGGCCGTCCGGCTCCATCTCCACCACCCGCCCCTTGGGTCCGGCGGGCCATCGTGCCACATCCCACTCGAAGGACGTGATCTTCTTGAAGCTGGAGATTTCGCAGTCGCAATTGGAGAAATACATGGCAAATTTGCCCGTGGTGAACGGCGGGACTTTGGCGCTGGAGTCGGGCGGCGGCGAGACCTTCTGGGTGTAGACAAGATCGTAGATGAACTGCAGCGCGGCCAGCGCCTCAGGTTGGGAAAGGGTCCCCTTGCTGTAGTCGGAGCTGATGGTGTCGCCACCCCACTCCCACACCAGCGACGTCCAAGCCCCATCAGCCACATAGGGGGCAAGCATGCCCCATTGCTGGCTGGCCGGGTCGGTGAGCGCCTTGGCCGCCGACAGCACGTCCTTCTCCCAGGTCCAGGAATCTGTCGGGTAGGGCAGCTTGGCCTTGTCGAACAGCGTCTTATTATAGAAGAAGGTGCTGTTGATGCTGGCGTCGTAGGACATGGCGTAGAGCGGCCCCTGGCCGCCTACCTTGGATCCAGCGGCGAAGCGCCAGGTTGCGACGTCGACCGGCCAGTAGCGGCCGAGGTCGAGCTTGCGGGTCTGCACATAGGAGTCCAGATTGAGGACGACGTTCTTGGCCACAAAGTTACCGATGTAGGCCACGCTCATCTCGATGAGGTCCGGCGCCGTATTGCTGGCAAGCTGCGTCTGCACCTTCTGCCAGTAGTCGCTCCACGGCGCGAATTGCGCGTTGACCTTGATCGTGGGATTCGCCTTCTGGTAGGCGGCGATGATGTCGTTGAAGATGCCCATCTGGACCGTGTCGGCCCAGCCGCCCCAAGTCAAGGTCGTGGCTGCTCCCGACGCTCCCGGCGCCGCCGGCACGGGAGTCGCGGCAGCGGAGGAGGTCGCCGCCGCGGTCGTCACCGCCGCGGACGATGTCGGCGCGACGCTGGTCGAGGCGACGGCTGACGACGCGCTCGCTGATGACGCGCTCGCCGACGACGTCTGCGCGGCCGTCGTGGCGCTCACCGCCTGCGATGCCGACGTCGCAGCCGGCGCAGACGACGACGCGGTGGTCACGACTGCGCCCGAGCCACAGGCAGCGAGCAACGCGCCGGCCCCCGTCACCAGCGCGCCGGCAATGACCGATCGCCTGCTAAACCGCCCAAGGCCACCTTGATCGAATGCGCTCATGCTGTCTCCTTCTGGCGCGGTCACGTTCGCGCCTCAACGCGTCTAACCCGCCGTCGCGTATCCCGGCGTCGGATGCGCCAGGGCAGGACACGGGCGGACGTCGCTCACTGATGGCAGCTTCCCGATGGGACGGGCGGCGGTGACCGCGTCGCTAGATGCTGCCGGCCCGTAGTATCACCAATGCGCTCGCTGGGTACAATACTGTTGGTGCCAAGAAAGTTCCGTGTGAGTTCCGAGTTCGCCGCCACGGCTGATCAGCCCGGCCCGCACGGGGACCCGGCCGTCGTCATGCCTGCGGAGCTTGAGGAGCAGGTGCGCGACGCGCTCACGCACCTCTACGACCCGGCGTCGCTGCAGACCCATCCGCTGCTGGCCTATCTGGGCATCGGCCGGACGGCCGCCACCGCTCGCGGCAAGCTCCTCCGCCAGGCTCTCCTCGACGCGATCGCCGCGCTCTATCCGGGCAACGGCGTCGAAGCGTCATCGCGCGGCTGGCGCGCGTGCCGCCTGCTTGAGCTGCGCTATCTGGAAGATCAACCAGTCGCCGACGTCATGGCACAGATGTCGCTGAGCAAGACGCAGTACCACCGCGAGCACCAGCGCGCGCTCCGCGCCGTGTCGTCCGTGCTGTGGGATCAACGGCAAAGTATGCGCCGCGGCGACTCCTTACCGGCAGGAGACCAATCGTCAACAGTAGACACCGCCAGCGTCGTCCGTCGCGAGGCAGCGACATTGGCCTCCGGTCAGACGGCCACTGGCATCAATCCGGCGCAAATCTGTCTCGAGGTCATCCGTTTGCTAGAGCCACTCTGCCAGGAGCGGGGCGTGGCGCTGCGCTTCGGACCGGACGACAACGTGCCGGCCGTCGACGGCGATCGCGTAGCGCTTCGCCATGCCCTCCTGACCATCCTGACGCGCGCGCTGACGCTGACCGATACTGGGATCGTCGAGATGGAGTTGGCATGCACCGGACAGCAGGTGGGCATTCGCATTCGCGGTCCAGCTCGCGGATCGTTCGACTCGTCCCATCTGGGGATTGAGGAGAGCCGCGTGTTCGTGGAGGCGCTGCACGGACGGCTCCAACACGGGTTCTCATCGGCTCACGATGGGCAATGGGAGGTAACCCTCACGCTGCCGGCGAAGGCTCCGAGGACGCTGCTGGTTGTGGACAACGATGTCGACTTTATCCGCCTGGTGCAACGCTTCCTCGCTGGTTCCTCCTGGGTGGTGCTCGGCGCTTCCAGCGTAGAACAGGCCCGTCACCTGTTGGAGCGAACGACGCCCCGCGCCGTACTTCTGGACATCGTGATGCCCGGGCAGGATGGGTGGGACGCCCTGATCACGATGAAGGCCAGCGCCGCCACTCAGGGCATCCCGGTCGTGGTCTGCTCAGCCTTCGAGGAGCCGCGGGTCGCAACGTCGCTCGGGGCGCTGGCCGCGCTGCAGAAGCCGATCACTCAACAGCAGCTTCTGTCGCTACTGAGCGCGCTCGATTAGAACCAATAGGTTTGATTCAGGAAACACTGCTGGTGGCGGGTATGCCGGGGCCGCGATTGCGATCGGCGGCCCCGGCCTTTCATCCCCCACCTGCTCGCCGCTTGCCTAAACCGTGATGCGATTGGCCCTCCTGCGCGCGGCGCGGCCTTCCTTCCCACCCGCCGTGGGATCGTCCAGGTAGCGGCGGGGCGGCTCCAGCACGGACAGGAGCGACTCGACCGCGCCGATCATCTCCTCCGTGTGAAAACCGTCCGGCTTCTTGACGCTTATGGTCCCACCCAGCGGCACACCACCGTCCACTTCGTCCTGACCGGAGACCACGATCACCGGCACAGCGGATAAGCTGGCGGTCGCGGCCATCGCTTGGATGACGTCGTTGCCGTTCAACTCCGGCATGACCAGGTCGAGCACGACCAGATCGGGTCGGGCCTCGCGCATGAGCGCCAACGCCTCGCTGCCTGTGTGGGCGATGAGCACGTCCCTAACCGGCGGCTGCGTCGACGCTCGCAGCATGCGCACGATCAGTTGGACGAAGCGCGGGTCGTCGTCGGCGACCAACACGGTCTGGAACGGGTGCGGCAATAATGCCAGCGCCTCGGCGAAGCGGGCCCGTGTCACCGGCTTGACCAGATAGGCGGCTGCGCCCAGCGCGGCCGCCACGCGCTGTCCGTGCGGGAACGGGAGGCGGATCAGCGGCACGGGCAGGTCCTTTCCATTGGCGATGTCACGGTGATCAAGATCGGCCAAAATGGCCGCCGCTCGATGCTCAACCGCGGCCGCTACTGCCCGTCGGAGACTTGGCGCCGGCACGATGCGGTAGCCGCGTATGTGCTGCCGAAAAAATCGTACCACCTGGGCGTCGCCGCCGAGCAGCACCAGCACCCCCTCTCCCCGGCTGAAGATCGCCGGCCGCGGGTCGTGCTGCCGTGCCCCAGCGGGCGCGACCAGATCGAGGGCCGCCGGCAACGTGAACCAGAAGGTCGTGCCGCTGCCCAGCATGCTTTCCACGCCCATGCGCCCGCCGTGCAGCTCGACGAAGCGCTTGCTGATAGGCAGCCCAAGGCCCACCCCGCCCAGGCCGCTCGGATGCGCGGTCGGGTTGCCGCCCTCACTGTGGAATTCTTCGAACACTCGTGGCAGCTCTTCCGCGGCGATGCCGGGCCCGGTATCACTCACCCTCACCAGCACACAGTCGTCATGTAGCGTCGCCGAGATCGTAATGCTGCCGCGCCCGGTGAAGCGGGCAGCGTTGGTGAGCAAGTTCAGCAGCACCTGCCGAATGCGCAGTCCATCCAGACTCAGCTCGGGGAGATCAGGAGGGAGTTCGACGGCGAGCTGGAGGCCTTTGGCCGTCACGTACTCTCGGACGATGTCGCAGGCATCGCCGACTACGTGCGCCAGTCGGGCCGGCTCCCGAAACAGCGCCAGCCGTCCCACGCCGACCCGAGCCAGATCGATCACGTCGTTCGTCAAGGTCAAGAGGTGCTGCGCGCTGCGATAGACGGCGTGCAGGTCGCCGCGGTAGGCAGCGGGCAACGGCACCCCGTAGCTCTCGGGTGCCATCAACATCATCTCGCTGAAGCCGACGATCAAGTTCAGCGGCGTGCGCAGCTCGTGGCTGATATTGGTCACGAACTCCGTCTTCGCTCGCTCCGCCGCATCCGCCGCCTTCCAAGCCAGTTCGAGGGCGGCGCTGGCACGTTGGAGCCGGTAATAGGCAGTGTCGCGCTCCTTCAGGGCGCGAGCCAGCTCGGCACGATGGCCGCGGGCCGATTCGGCGTTTTGACTGGCCGTGCGATAGCTGTGCAGCGCCCAGCCGACGGCGATCACCATGTTGCGCCCCAGGGTCCAAGCGGCCACGAGCGTGATCAGCATCGCCACCGCCGTTTCTCCTACCCGTTCCCCACTAAGCCAGGCCACCGGTCCAGCCTGCTGCAGCAGTAGCAGCGTGCCGACGCTGCCCGCGCTCACCAGTAGCCCGGCGACAGGGTGCAGCAGGACAACGGCGGTGAGCACGACAACTGGAAGAAGCACCAGTGGCGACGGCGACGACAGAATCCACAGAGCCGCCATGATAGAAATGACGGAGACGGTGAGGAAGCACACGGTGGCGAGCAGCGGCCAGTGCTTCAGCAGCAGGTAGGTCACCACTTGACCGGTCGCGACCACGGGGAGCAGCTTCCAGTAGGCCAGCCCCTGGTCCGGCGAAACAGCAAAGTGCCAGGCAAGGTAGGCAATGGCGCTAACGGCGACGAAGAGTCGCAAGGTGTCCTCACGGAGCGCTTGGATCTCGGCGGCGATCTCCGGGTCCTGGAGGTCGTGCCACATACTCATCCCTCATTTCCCGCGTCAGGCCACGCGGCCCCATGCAACGATAACCCCAAACGGTGCACTTACCACGTGCATAGAATTCCGCGTCGAGGCGATGTTTCGGCACAGGCTGCTGTCCGGAATGCTCACCTGCGCCGTGCTCCCGCCGCACGGCAGCGGTTTACGACCCGCGGCGGGAGCGGTTAGGCTCTTAGCGCTTCGCCGCGCGGTGGCGCGGGACAGCTAACATGAGAGGAATATGACCGTGCCCCTACAACTTGGCGTGCTCGTCTCGCTGCACGAGCAGCCGGAAGCGAGCATCGCCCGCGTCAAGGAGTTTAGCTTGCCGACCTGCCAGGTCTCGTCCTGGAATCCGGACCTGTACACGCCGGAGGTCGCCCGCCGGCTTCGCGACGCCGCGGCGGAAGCGGGCGTATCCATCAGCACCTTCTGGGCCGGCGTGCCCGGGCGGCGCGTCTGGGACTTCGTGGAAGGCCCCAGCACCATCGGACTGGTGCCCAACGACAACCGGCCCGCGCGCGTCGATGCGCTCAAGCGCGGCTCCGACTTCGCCCGCCAGGTCGGCGGCATCCCCAGTATCACCACCCACGTCGGCTTCCTGCCGGTGAATCCGGCTGACCCCGACTACCTCGCCACGGTCGCGGCCCTGTGCGAGGTGGCCATGCACTGCCAGTCCAACGGTCAGGAGTTCTGGTTCGAGACCGGCCAGGAGACGCCGGTGACCCTATTGCGCACCATTGAGGACATTGGCGGTGAAAACCTGGGCATTAACCTCGATCCGGCCAACCTGCTGATGTACGGCATGGCCAACCCAATCGACTCCCTCGATGTCTTCGGTCGCTACGTTCGCGGCCTGCACGCCAAGGACGGCGACTACCCGTCCAACGGCCGCACGCTGGGGCCGGAGAAGCCGTTGGGCGATGGCCGCGTCGACTTCCCCCGCCTGATCCCCAAGCTCAAGCAGCTCGGCTTCCAAGGAGCCGTCACCATCGAGCGCGAGATCTCCGGCCCGCAACAGGCCGAGGACATCCGCCGCGCCATCGCCCTGCTCACGCCGTTGCTGTAGCGGCGTTTGGGACTGCCCCCATGATCTGGTGGTCGCCGGCGAATACCACGGCACATCAGCTCCAATGCGCCCGCTGCTAAACCAGCAGGCTAACAGTTTCAACCCGCCTGAAGGCGGCTAGGGATACCGTCCGCGACGGCCATCGTCCCCAGCCGGCTTCAGCAGGGTTAAATCTGTTAGCCCGACGGTTCAGCGTCGGGCGCCACGGCGGATGCCCCTTCGGACAGTAGCCAGCGATCACTACAATCCACCTGGTAACGGGATACTTTAGCGGCCGCCCGGCGACGCATTACTGTGTGACGATGTACTCTGGCGTCTCCCGCAAAACTCGACTGACGGCACGCACATTGTCCCGCGCCCGGAGGAGTACGGTCCGGCAAGCCCCGATGGACGTCTCGCGCAACAGACCCTCGCGGCGGAAGATCGGCTCCATCTTGCCAAGGTAGCGGCGCACGCCGCGGTCGCTGCAATCGTAGCGGCGAAAGGTGCGGACGTCCTGCTCTCCCCATTGGTCCACGATGTGGACGTCGCGGAGGACGTGATAGCCGAGGTAGCCCGGTGCTACCGCCTCCTCGGCCACGTGGAACACCGAGTTGCTGTTGAAGCCCGCGCCGAGGAACAGGCAGGAGCCGTCCAGCTCCGCCAGCCGCCCATACGGTGAGGTCGGACCACAGGGGGTGTCCCAGTGCGCTCCGGTCAGGTAGCCGGCCGCCTGACCGATCGCGGCGGCGGAGGATACCGGATGGATGCTTCGCACAGCAGCGGGACGCTGCCGGAACACCTCCGTGATCCGGCCCGTTTCGGATGGCGTCGCCCGGGCGTCGAAGCGAGGCTGCGCCGGGTCGTAGCTCCGGAAGGACAGGGTCGGGACGATAACGGTCCCAGTGGCGCCGACGCAATGGAGCAGCGCGTCGATAACCGCGTCTGCCCCACCCCGGACGTAGCCGAAGCTGCGGAGCGAGCTATGCACGAGCACGACGTCGCCAGCCGCCAAGCCGAGTCGCGCGAGGCCAACGACGATGTCGCCTTCGGCCACAACGGCCGTGTCAGTCACTTGGTTCGCCTCCACGCACCATAGCTGAGCAGCGTAGCCCGTTTCGCGAGCTAACCCTTCAGCGCGCCGACCGTGATGCCTTTGGTCACGTCCTTCTGCAAGGCGAGAAACACGGCGATGGTCGGCACGGCGGCGACAGCGGCGCCGGCCATGACGATGCCCCAATTGGTGTAGCCCATGAACTGGAGCTGCGACAGCGCCACCTGCAGCGTCCGCATCTGATTTGACGTCGTGAGCAGCAGCGGGATGAGGAAATCGTTCCAGTGGGCCACGAACAAGAACGTGCCCAGCACGGCGATACCTGGTCGCGCGATGGGGAGGATGATCCGCACGAAGATGCCGATCTCAGAGGCGCCGTCGACGCGCGCCGCGTCGATGATCTCGGTAGGAAGCGTCTGAAGATACTGCTTCATGAGGAAAATGCCGAACGCTGACACCGACCCGGGAAGAATCAGACCCCAGTAGGTGTCGATGAAGCCGAGCTTGGCGGTGACCAGGTAGACAGGGATGAGCGTCACCTGCCAGGGTAGCATCAGGAGAGCAATGATCAGCCAAAACACCACCCTCCGGCCCGGGAACTCCATCTTGGCGAGCACGTAGCCGGCGAGGGTGTCGAAGAAAATGTTGCTGGTAGTTGCGACCGATGCGACGACGCAGCTATTGAGAAAGGAGCGCTGGACGAATGCATTGGCCAGGACGTCGTGGAAGTTGACCAGCGTAAATGGCTGGGGAAAGAGCTTGAGCGGGAACTGGATCGTCAATCCGAACGACTGGAATGATGTCGTGAAGAGCCAGTAGAGCGGAAACAAGGAGAGTACAGCCCACACGGCAAGCCCAACGTAAGCAATACCTTGAATGATGGCATCGAGAGAGACCGGGATTGGGCGTTTCATTGGTGATGGTACGGCGGCCATCCGATCTCCTCATCTGCAAGAGTAATATTCAGTATTCGACGTCCGAGCTCAGCCAGCGATATTGAATCGCGGAGATCGCGATCAGCACTATGCCGACGAGCACACTCTCGGCAGCCGCCAAGCTGAAGTTCATGTTGTTGAACGCGGCATCATAGATTTGATACACCAGCGTGTTGGTCGCGTAGTTTGGCCCGCCCTTGGTCATGACGAAGATTGGCGTGAACACCTGAAACGATCCAATCGTGGCAATGACGAGCAGATATAGCACGGTCGGACGCAGCAAAGGGAGGGTGATCCGTAGGAACTCCGTGAGCCGGCTGGCGCCGTCGATCCGTGCCGCCTCATAGATCTCGGCCGGAATACTGCTCATGGCGGCGGTCGTGAAGATGATGGCAGCGCCTTGGCCACCCGCCAAGGCCATAAAGATCAGCGATGGGAGGGCCATATTGTAGTCGCCCAGCCAGTCACGGGGCGACTGGCCAAACAAGCTCAGAAGGTAGTCGAGCAGCCCAACGGACGGGTCGAACATGTATTGCCAGATCAGAGCGATCACGACACCTGACGCCACCCCGGGCAGGTAATAGGCAGACTTGAAGAGCAACTGTACGCGCGCGGGCGCCTGGAAGATGAAGACAGAGATCACCAGCGCCATCAGCAGCCCAACCGGGACGGTCCAGATCGTGTAGACGGTAGTGACGACGATGGCGTGCCGGACCAGATCATTGTGGAGCAAGGCCTGATAATTGACCAGGCCGACCCAGCGGGACTTGAGCGGATTATATGCCTGGAAGCTGATAGCGATCGTCCATAGAATCGGGTAGATCGCATAAATGAGGAACATGGCCAGCGGAAAGGCCAAAAACAGGTAGGCCCACATCGTCGTCCGGAGCCGCCGGCGAGAAACGCGCCGCCGAGGATAGACCCCCGGCGACAAGCGCGACCTCGAGAAGGTGCGTTCCACTGGCTTGCGCCGGTTACTGCGTAGGCAGTTGTTGGGCCAGCAGAGCCTTCAGGGAGTCCTCGCATCGTTTCTGCCCCTCCTGCAACGCATCGGAGGGGCTCTTCTGACCGGAGATTGCCGCCTGGCCCATTGCGTCCAGCTCCGTGAGGAGACCAAAGAAGCCACCGATCACGTTGCTCGGGAGCATCAGGTCCGGCGTCTCGAACTGGGCCGTCTTGATCGCAAACTGCATGAAGGGGTCGCCGGCGTACATGCCTTCCATCGCGGACTTCCGACAGGGCAGGGTGCTGTTGCCCTGGACGGCGCGCTCATTGTCGGTATTGCCCAGCCAACGACCGAAGTCCATAAGCGCCTGCAGCTTGGCGCCGTCCTTCTGCTTGAAGATGGTCCAGCCGCCGTCCTCAATGTAGGGATGCGGATCCTGACCGCTGTTGGCCGGCACGCTCGCTCCCCAGAGGTCAAACTGCGACGCGGTGACCTTACCCTGGTTTTGCGCATTCTTGACGGCCTGATAGGAGGGGATCTGCCAGGGTACCATGGCGAGTCGCCCCTGGTAGAAAGCATCGGTGATGGGGTTCGACTGCGCGCTGGCTAGGCCCGGCAGCATGATCTTCTGTTTGCTTTCCATGTCGGAATACCACTGTAAACCGTTGACGATGAGGTCGTGGTTGGCCGGATCGGTCATGACGATCTTGGTACCGTCGTCGCTGAAGATGCGAGCGCCCATACCCCAGATCGGCTGGAACCAGTGCGCAGGGTTGCCGAACCAGGCTGCCCAGCCGTAGACGTCGGTGCTGCCGCGCTTAAAGGTGACGGCCTGAGCGGCTTTCGTGAACTGATCCAGCGTCCAGGTGCGATTGTCGTTCGTCGGCAGCAGATCCTCCGCGCCGCGCTCCTTGAATATGGCGCGGTTGATGAAGACCAGAGACGTGTAGGTCAGCCAGGGCCAGAAGTGCAGGTTGCCCTTGTAGCGATCGCGTTGCATAACCGCCGGAAAGTAGTCGTCCAGGTCGTCCTTGGTCAGGTAGACGTCCACCGGCTCTACGTAGCCGCCATTGGCGAGCCGGTTCATGTAGGTGGCCGGCTGGTAAAAGATGTCCGGCTGCAACTGTCCAGACGCGGCGGCGATGTAGAGCTTCTTCTGACCATCGCCCCAGGGAAGCTCCTCCGTGGTGATCTTGACGCCCGGGTGGGAGTCCATGTACACGCGCGCGCGGTCATTCGGCCAGTCGAGGGCCGAATATTGCTTACCGCCCGGTGTCGAAACCTCCTTCCCGGTGATGCCGTTCCACTGGGGGAACATGCCCCACGTGATACTGATGGACCCAGTCTTTGCCGGCTGCGCTGCCTGAGGCGCCGGGGTCGCGGCAGGGGCAGCCGTTGGCGCTGCGGCGGCCGATGCCGCTGTAGAACTGCTAACTCCCGACGATGCCGTCGCAGCCACGCTGGTAGCGGCCGCGGACGAGGCTGATGCGGCCGGAGATGAGACCGCCGACGGGGCTGATGTGCCACACGCCGCCAACAAGGATGCGACCGCTGCGCCTGCGCCCAACGAAATGGCGCGCCGCCGCGACAATCGAACGGTCCGTTCCCTACCGTAGTCAGACGAACCCATTGCCCTATGCCTTTCTAGTGGGTCACGCGACAAATAACTGGAGTTTGGCGACTCTGGTTCGTATCCCATCTTAAATGCGGCGTGACCCACTAGGATGCACTGCTCCTAATCGAACTCGCCGCTTCACCCCGTGCCCCCGACAGCCTTGGAAGGTTCGGTCGGTCCCGACGACGTTGGCGGAATCGACCGAGCCGGGAGTGGATGCAAGGTCGCCCGCGCTGAAGCTGCCGGTGTCCGTCCATCCGTTATACGGTATACCGGACACCGAATGAGATGTCAACGCCGGTCACCGATGAGCGCTAGGATGTTGCCACTCAGCATGCGCTCCAGGTCGGCCGGCGGAAACTCCCATACCTGGATCTTGGCCAGCTCGATCAACGGCGGGTAGTAGTCCCCGCCCCCATCCGATCCCCAGATCAGCTTGGCCGGTCCCAAGGCGTCGTAGGCATCCTTGATCATCCAGGGGCCGGACGTGTAGGAGGTGTCCAACCAGATGTTGGCGTGACGCATAGCCACGTCGAAAAACCGCCAGTTCATGTGCTGGTCGCGCGAGGAGCCCAGGTGGGGAATGATGATGTTGGCCTCGGGCACGACGCCAGCCCAACGGTCGGGATACTCCGGCCGGTCGTTGCAATCGAGCAGCACCGGCACGTGTAATGACGCCGCCAGCTCGAGCAGCGGCAAGAAAAGTCCGTCCGTCGGTTCCTGCCCTTGCAACTCACCGAAGTGGAGCTTCAGCCCTCGGCAGCCCTGGTCGACCGCACGCCGAACCTCCTGCAAGGCGATGGCCCCTTCGGGGGGTACGGCGTGGGCGTAGGGGATGAGCCGCTCCTCCCTCCCGCGCACCGCTCGCAGGGTCATCTCATTGGAGGCGCGCGACGGCAGACAGATCGAGAAGACAATCGACGTATCAATGCCCGCCTGGTCCATGCGATAGATGGTGCGATCCGGATCGAGTTCTCGACGGTAGGTGTCGCCACCTTTGACGTGGACGTGGGAGTCAATGATCATGCAGGGCGTTCCTTCATCCACCAGAACCTCCCGCAAGCAGGATCGACCACACACAACAGGACACGGTCGCCGCGCTTGCTTTGCCAGCGGAACCTATGATATCTTATAAAATGCAAAGTGTAAAATCAGGCGACAGTACGGTTCCGGCAACTTACCGTACCAAGGGCGAGATCGCGGCGCACCTCCTGCGCGAAGCCATCATCCGCGGCGATCTGCGCCCCGGCGCTCGCCTCATTCTGGACGATCTGAGTCGGCAGTTTGACGTGAGCCTCACGCCGATCCGCGAGTCCCTGCCGCTCCTGGAAGCCGAGGGATTCACCGTGCAGTCGCCGCACAAGGGCGCCCTGGTAGCGCCGATGGACCGGGAGGACATCCTTGAGCTGTATGCCATTCGCGGTGCCATGGAAGCGCTGGCGACACGCGAGGGGGTTCCCAGGCTGACAGGCGACCACCTTGCCGCCATGGCGGTAATGCTGGAACAGCTGGAGTCCTTCTCGGGAGACTGGGAGTCGTTCCTCGACCTAGACAAGCAGTTCCATCTGACCATCTACCGCGCGGCGGGGAGCAACCGGTGGGTCGGGACTATCAATACTCTCTGGCTACGGAGTACACGCTACATGCTCGCCAGCACCGTGATGCGCGGCGCAGTTGGCGCCATCCACACGGATCACAGGGCGTTACTAGGCGCCTGCCGCCAGCACGACGCCGACCGGGCCGAAGCGCTGGTCCTGAAGCACCTCGCTCACTCGCGGGTACGCTTGTTGACCGACTGGCCGTGACTCGAATCTATGGCCCGGCAGTTGTCCTCGGTCATTCCATCGTCCTTCGCAGCAATGTACCGGCTCTTGCTTTCTCCGTAAAGCAACGCTATACTCTCTCCGAGAAGAAGAGGCGGCGTTGCCACGGATCGATTCGGTCGACATCGACGAGTACATCCTGGAAAAGGTCCAGGTCAAGCACGGGGTCGGTTGGCAAGAGGTCGAGGAAGTCTGCTACTCCCGCCGCCAGGCGCAACGCGCGGGACGCGACGAGACGCTGCTGGTCTACGGGCAGACCCACGCCGGGCGTTATCTCCTGGTAGTGCTGGCGGCCCACGAGTATTCCTGGATGGTGGTGACGGCGCGGGCTATGAACGACGCGGAACGCCGCTGGTATCGAGACGCGAGGAGGCAGGCATGACATTGCGGCACCTGGAAGAGCGACGGCGCCGGCTGGAGGAGGAGATCGCCCGGATCGACGCCGGCGGCAGCTCGCTGGAGGGCAGCGAGACCATCCCATCAGAGGAGCAAGTCCGCTTCAAGCAGCCATTGGACAAGGTGCTCATGGTGCGTCTGGCGGACGAGCACTGGAAGCTGCTCTATGACGAGGCTCGCCGTCGCGGCATCGGTCCTTCCACACTCATCCGCATGCTGGCGCTGGAGAAGCTTCGGGAGCAATCCGGCGAGCGCAAGACAGCCTAAGGGCCGCGCGTGCCAGTTCGCATCGATTTGTCGTCAGCCTGCTGATCGGCGCCTCGGGCTCGGGCCGATAGCCCCTCGCTCGCACGGACACATCGGCCGCGGGATCCCCCGACGGCGCCTTCCCTCGACTGCTTGACAGACATTTCCGGCGCGCTGTAAGGTTGGCTCGACAACGCTTGAGAGGGAATTGTCCAGTGGCAACGTTGCTGACGGTGCTGGAAGGCGGCGGCGCGTCCGACCCAGCGATCGTGGTCCCCGATGGTCCACAGTTGACGTACGGCGAGCTCAGGGCGCAAGTGCGGCAGGCGGCGGACTCCCTGGCGAGCTTCGGGTTGGGCCGCACGGACCGCGTGGCGCTGGCGCTGGGGAATGGCGCCGAGTATCTGGTCGCTTTCTTGGCGGCGGCGGCGGCCGCGACGGCCGCGCCCCTCAATCCAAACTACACGGAGGCCGAGTTCCGCTTCTACCTGGAAGATACCGCGGCTAAGGCGCTGATCGTGCCGCCCGGCGGCGGCGAAGCCGCCCGGCAGGCCGCCCCAGACGGCACGATACTGATCGAGGCGGCGTTCGACGGCGGCACGCTGCGACTGGACAGCACGACCGCCCGGCAACCCGGCCGCACCGCGTCGGCGCCCAGCGCGGACGATGTGGCCCTGGTATTGCACACCAGCGGTACCACCAGCCGGCCCAAGCGCGTGCCGCTGCGCCATCGCAACCTGGCGGCGTCTGTGGAGAACATCGTCGCCACCTACGTGCTGACGCCGTCCGACGTGTCGCTGTGCGTCATGCCGCTCTTCCACGTCCACGGCCTGCTCGCTTCCACGCTGTCCACGCTGCGCACCGGTGGGACGGTGGTCGTGCCGGCCCGCTTCAACCCGCTCGGCTTCTGGCCGGTGGCCAGGAAGCACGGCGCCACCTGGTACTCGGCAGTGCCCACGATCCACCAGTTGCTCGTGGCGCGTTCCCGCGATGGGGAGCGGCCGGAGGGCAGCGAGACGCTCCGCTTTATCCGCTCCTGCAGCTCGGCGCTGGCGCCGGCCCTGATGCAGCAGATGGAGACTCGCTTCGGCGCGCCCGTCCTCGAGGCCTACGGCATGACCGAGGCGTCGCACCAGATGGCTTCCAACCCACTGCCGCCCGCCGCGCGCCTGCCCGGCTCGGTCGGTCGGGCCACCGGCATCCGCATCGGCATCATGGACGATGGAGGGGCGCTGCTGCCCGCCGGATCGAGCGGGGAGGTGGTCATCCAGGGTCCGAACGTGATCGACGGCTACGAGAACAACGCGGAGGCCAATGCGACCTCATTCAGCGACGGCTGGTTCCGCACCGGCGACCTTGGCACGCTCAACGCGGACGGCTACCTGCTGCTGATCAGCCGGATCAAGGAGCTGATCAACCGGGGCGGGGAGAAGATCTCGCCGCGCGAGGTGGACGAAGTGCTGCTGCAGCACCCAGCCGTCGCCGAAGCGGTCTGCTTCGCCGTACCCCATCGCACCTGGGGAGAGGAGGTGGCGGCCGCCGTCGTGCTGCGGGGCGAGGCCAGCGCCGACGACCTGCTCCGCTACTGCCGCGGGCTCCTGGCCGACTTCAAGGCCCCCAAGACGATCTATATCGTGGACGCCATCCCGCGCACGGCTACCGGCAAGGTACAGCGCCGCAACGTCGCGGCCGCGCTTGGAGCGGCCGGTTGAAGCTGGTCATCGTCGGCGCCGGCGCCACCGGCGGCTTCCTCGGGGCGCGACTGGCTCGCGCCGGTGAGGATGTCACCCTCGTCGCTCGCGGGCCGCACCTGGCGGCGATGCGCGCCAACGGCCTGCGCGTGATCAGTCCGGACGGCGACTTTGTCGCCTATCCCACCTGTACCGACGACCTGGCGGTGGTAGGCGAGGCCGACGCCGTTTTCTTGACCGTCAAGGCGCACGGGCTGCCAGAGCTCGCGCCGCGGCTTGGCCCGCTGCTGGGACCAGAGACGGCAGTCGTGACGGCTCAGAACGGCATTCCCTGGTGGTACTTCGAGCGGCAGGAGGGACCGCTGGAAGGGACCCACCTGGAGACGGTCGACCCTGGCGGAGTGATCGCCGCCAGCATCGAGTCCCGCCGCGTCCTCGGCTGCGTCGTCTACCCCGCGACGCGGCTGCCAGAGCCCGGCGTGGTCGAGCACGTCGAGGGTACGCGCTTCACCGTCGCCGAGCTCGACGACAGCCGGACCGTGCGGTGCGATGCCATCGTCGCCGCGCTGGGGCGAGCCGGGCTGAAGTCGCCCGCGCGCACGCGCATCCGCCACGAGATCTGGCTCAAGCTGCTGGGCAACGTGGCCTTCAACCCCATCAGCGCGCTCACGCGCGCCACGCTGGTAGGGATCGCCACCTTGCCGGAGGCGCGGGCCGTCGCTCAGGCTGTGATGGAGGAGGCCGACAGCGTGGCCCGCGCGGTAGGGATCCACCTTGAGATCAGCGTGGAGCAACGGCTGGCCGGCGCCGAAAAGGTCGGCGCGCACAAGACTTCCATGCTCCAGGACGTGGAGACCGGCCGCCCGTTGGAGATCGAAGCGCTGGTCGGAGCCGTCGTCGAACTGGCCGGCCTGCTGGATCTCCCAGTCCCGCACACGCGCACCCTCTACGCCTGCGCCAAGCTGCTGGATCGCACGTTGCGCCGGGCGGGGTGACAAGGGGCCGCGCCCGTAGCAGTGGGCGCCGCCCTGCATTGGAAGATCCCGTCTCCACCGGCGATAATGACGACGAAGGAGGCCCCATGGCGGCGATCGCGACCGAACGGCGGCGCTACACCCTGCCCGAGTTCCTGGCGCTACTGGACGAGCTGGAGCAGGCCGGCAGCCAGGACCGGTTCGAGATCATCGGAGGAGAGCTGGTGGCGCACGCATCGCCGGAGAATCCCCATATGCGGGCGGCGATGGGCTGCCTAATGCTGCTGCTCGATGCCCAACGGGCGGGCCATGGACAGGCCGGCAATGATCGCATGGTCGTGCTTGACTACCGAGGGCCCAGCTTACCCGTCGCGCACGCCTACAAGCCGGATGCCTTCTTCGTGGCGACCGATGGGCGGGCCATCCTGGAGCACCCCGAGACGCCCTCCGTGGTCGGCGCGCCTGACGTCGTGGTCGAGGTGCTCTCCCCCAGCACCGCGCGCCACGATCGCCCGCCGAAGGGCAAGAAGTTCCTGGCCTACGAGGAGGCGGGCGTGCGACACTACTGGCTCGCCGATACCAAGCGCCGGACGCTGACCACCTACGAGCGCCGCGGCGAGCGGCTGGTGGAGACGGCCGTGCTGCGTCCGGGCGACACGCTGCGCTGCCCCCTCTTCCCTGACCTGGGTCTCCTTGTGGATTGGCTCTTCGGCACACCATAACCCGGCGCCTGCCACCCGCCAAACGTTGGCCTCGTGTCTGACTGTGCCGCGTTGCAATCGCTCGTCACCGTGGCGTTATTCGTCGCAGCGCCGCCCGCCGCTGAACCGCTGAGGCCGAGTGGGCGGCAACAGTCGTAGCGACCAGATGAGGCTGGAACATCCTGTCCGTCCGGACAGGATGGGTACCGGGCATAGGTTCGGCGCGGATTGAGCGACTATGCCGTACCCTGATCTCGATGATGACCGATGAGGTAGAGTTCCGGCGATCCTTCCAACGGTGAGGGGATGCTGCAACGCCGGGGTAAAGCCCGGACCGTAAGTCACGTCGTGGACGAGCATGGGCAGGACTGCAGGACGGGAATGGTCGCGACCGCTGAACGCGAGCGGGTGAGCCAGCCGGCGCCGGCCAGCGTGTGGGGCAAGGCGCATCGCCGGCTGACCATCGGACTTGCGCTCACGGTGGCGGGGGCGGCGCTGGAGGCGATTTCCGTCGCCACGATCATGCCGGCGGCCGTGCGCGACCTCGGCGGGCTCGCGCTGTACGGCTGGGCCTTCAGCGCCTTCATGTTGACCAACCTCGTCGGCATCACCATCGCCGGCGCCGAAGCCGACCGCAATGGTCCCGCCCGCCTCTTCGTCGCAGGCGTGGCCCTGTTCGCGCTGGGACTCCTCATCTCGGGAACTGCGCCGTCCATGGTCGTCGTCATTGCCGGTCGGTCCGTGCAGGGACTGGGCGCCGGAATCATCGGCTCCGTCGCCTACGTCGCCGTTGGGCGCGCCTATCCGGAAGCAGCCAAGCCGCGCATGCTGGCCATCCTCTCCAGCGCCTGGGTCGTCCCCGGACTCATCGGACCTGCGTTGGCCGGTCTGGTCGCGGCGAGCGCCGGCTGGCGCTGGGTCTTTCTCGGTCTCGTTCCGCTGCTCCCCGTCGGCGCGGCCATGGCGCTCCCGAGCCTGCGCCGCCTCGAGCACTCCGTGAGCGCCGCCCGCGACTGGCGGCGTCTCATCGACGCGGTTCGTCTAGCTGCCGGCGCCGGCCTGCTGATGGCCGGTCTCGGCACGACCGCCCGGCTGGTCACGGTTGTCCTCGTCGCCGGTGGCGCGGCCCTTGCCATCCCCGCGCTCCGGCGACTGCTGCCGCCGGGCACGCTGCGCGCGGCCAAGGGGCTGCCGGCGGGCATCGCCACGGCCGGACTGCTGAACCTGGCCTTCTTCGGCGTCGACGCCTTCGTCCCCCTCACGCTCACCACTATCCGCCACCAGCGTCTCGCCGTCGCCGGCATTCCGCTCACGGCGGCCACGCTCGGCTGGACCGCCGGCTCCTGGCTGCAGTCACACTACGCACCGACCGGGAGGCGCCGACTCCTGGTGGAGATTGGGCTCGCGCTCATCGCTGCCGGCGCCGCCGGCATCATGGCCACGCTGGTCCCGCAAGTCCCGGCGGTACTCGCGCCGATCGCCTGGGGCGTCGGCGGACTAGGGATGGGGCTGGCCTTCTCCACGATCTCGCTGCTCGTGCTCGAATCGGCGGCTCCCGGCAAGGAGGGCGCCGCCTCCGCGTCCTTGCAGCTCGCCAACGTTCTCGGCAGCGCGCTGGGCACCGGCGGCGGCGGACTCATCATCGGACGTGCCGTCGCCGGCAGTCCCAGCGGCGCTGCCTTGCTAACCCAGGACATCCTCATGCTGGTCGCCGTGGCCCTGACCGCGTTGGCGGCGCTCCGGATGCCAAACCGTCGGCCGAATGACTAGTTGGTCGTTTGTGTTGTGGACGCCGTTCGCCCCGGAACCGCCTGCTGTACCCTTTGCGCCCAACTGTCCCGGATCAACCGGCCGGGTAGGGGCAGGTCCAATATGGCCTGCCATACGACCAATCGCCCGCTACTGCAATGTCGCGGAATCCGCTCTATCATTTCCAGTTATGGTGGATGAACGGATTGAGAGCGCCAACCACACACCCGTTGCGAGCGAACGCGCCATCAGCTTGCCACAACTGCAGCGAAATCTCCTCCGCTGCCGCGCCTGCCAGGACGCTGGGCTGCTGGTGCGGGCCAACCCGATCGTCGGCGAGCAGGGGCGCCGCAAAGTGTTGCTGCTCGGCCAGGCGCCCGGTGAGCGCTCCGACGTCGCGGGCATCCCTTTCGCCGGACCGAGCGGACGAGTACTGGAAGGGTGGCTGCAGCGGGCCGGCTTCGCGCCGGGGGCGCTGCGCCGCGACGTCTATTTGACCTCGGTGACCCGCTGCGACCCGGGTCGCAGCGGGTCCAGCGCCGGCGACCGTCCGCCGGGGCCGGACGAGCGCGCCCTCTGCCGCCATTGGTGGACAACCGAGCTGGCACTGCTTCGGCCGCCCGTCGTCCTGCTGGCCGGGAAGATGGCCATCGCGGAGTTCTATCCGCCCGGCGCACTCGAGGCGATCGTCGGAACCTGGCGGCGCGAGGGCGAGATGTGGCTGCTGCCGCTGCCGCACCCCTCCGGCGTCAGCCGCTGGCTGAACGATCCCGCCCATCACGCGCTCGTCGATCGGTCGCTGGCGCAGCTTGCCGAATGGCGTGTTGCCATGGCGCTGGACGCACCGGTCCGCGGCGACACCGGCGCGTAACGGGGCAACCCGGCGGTCAAGGCGTCCGATCCTTGCTCATCGCCGAGGCGCCACAGACGCCTCCGGCGTACGCGGTCGTACCAATCGGCAGGCCCGGTACGAGTCGCCGCAAGCCTGCTGGTAACCTCCTTGCTAGGCGCGGACACTCGTGAGAAGCAGGCCCACCCCGCCTACTTGACGGCCTCCGGCGCTAGCGTCGCGTCCGCCCGCTCGAGCACGGTGCGACGTGTTACGATTGGCCATACTGCCAAGGTCCGGCTGCCATCCGGCAGTCAGCGCCTTCGTGGTGGGCGGTAGCCTAGTTTCGGGGGTACGCCACGTTCGAGTCGCTGCCACTCGGCAAGCTCCCCGCTGCATTCCTTGGCAGATTCCTCGGCCGCCTCGCCGGCGATCCGGCGATCGTGACCGGCCCGGCGCTCGGCGAGGATGCCGCCGTCCTCCGCCCCAGCGCCGGCGACCTGCTGATCGCCGCGGCGGATCCCATCACCTTTCCCACCAGGCGTCCCGGATGGTACGCCGTCCACGTCAACGCCAACGACATCGCCACGCGCGGCGGCGTCCCGCGCTGGTTTCTCGCGACCCTGCTGCTACCCAGCGACGCTTCACCCGACACGGCCACCGGGTTGCTGGACGAGGTCGCTTCGGCCTGCGCTGAGGTGGGCGCCCATCTCGTAGGCGGCCACACCGAGATCACGCCCAGCGTGCGGCGCCCCATCATCAGTGGCTGTATGCTCGGCGTCGTCCCGCCGGATCGGCTGCGGAGGACGGGCGGCGCGGAGTCGGGCGACCACCTTGTCCTTTCCGGCTACGTTGGTGTCGAGGGGACGAGCGTCCTCGCGTCCGTGGCGGCAGCCGCGCTACGGCAGTCCGGCATGCCCGCCGATGCGATCTCGGACGCTGAGTTGCTGGTCGAGCGCTATGGCATCAGTGTACTACCGGCCGCCAGAGTGGCGACGCCGCTCGCCCATGCCATGCACGACCTTACCGAGGGTGGGCTGGCGACGGCAGTGCTGGAGCTGGCGGGCGCCAGCGGTGTGGGGGCGATCGTCGAGCTGGACAGCGTGCCCATACTTCCGCTAACCTCCGAGACCTGCCGGGCGCTTGGACTGGGTCCACTGGGTCTCCTGTCATCCGGAAGCCTGCTCATCGCGGCGCCGCCCGATGCTGCTTCCGACCTGCTGAGACGCCTGACCGTGGCACATATTCCAGCGGCCCAGATCGGAAAGCTCACCAGCGACCGAGGTGTGTGGATGGAGCGCCGAGGTGCGCGCGAGCCGTTGCCGGAGTTTGCCCGGGACGAAGTGGCGCGCTGGCTGGCCTTGGCCCCTGGCGACTGAAGTCGCGGGCTACCGACGAGCCAAGTCCGACGCTTCGCTCTGCGCGGACTCATTACTGCCGGATCTGCCGCGGAATGGCTGGTCGGACCCAGCCCGCGAAGGCGGGCTTCGCATGGTGTAGCCCGCGACTTCAGTCGCCGGGGGCCAGGGCCAGCCAGGTTCCCCGGACTTACTAGACATACCACCTAACGCTGCAGGATCAACTCCACAACCTCCTCCGGTGGCGTGATGCTGCTGTCGACGCAGACGAGACGGGCAGGGGCGACTGGACCAGCCGCCAGCTCAAGCCAGTACTCTCAGCCGTCTTCCGTGCCCCAAGTGACCAGCGCCCACCCTTCGGGCAGATGCGCGACAACGGCTGCAACGTATGGGTCGCTCACCGTCCCGACCGTGTCGGCGGTGTCGCTCACGAGCGTGGCATCTGCGCGGCGAAGGCGCTCGCTTCCTCGAGGGTGGTGATCTCCTCCGGGGTCAGCGTGAGGTCTGCCGCACCGAGGTTGTCTTCCACTTGCTCCAAGGAGCGCGGACCGATAATGGTCGCGCTCAGCCAGGGGCGGCTGATCACCCAGGCGATGGCGACCTGCCCTGGTGTCGCGTCGTGGGCGGAGGCAACAGCCTTGACCCGATCGAGGAGCTCCCAATGTGTTGGGGAACGCTGCGTCAGGAATTGTGGCTGGCGCGCCGCGCGCGTGCCAGCCTCCGGCTCACCGCCACGCTGGTACTTGCCGGTGAGGAAACCGCCGGCCAGTGGGCTGTGCGGTACCAGACCGTATCCTGTGTGCCGGCAGAACGGGACGACATCCTGCTCGATGGCACGGTCCACCAGCGAGTAGCGCGGCTGGTCGACGATCCAGGGGTGGGCGCCGATGCGATCGGCGTAGGCCTGGCCGAGCGCGATCTGCCAGGCGGCGTAATGGCTGGTGCCGAAGAAGCGGAGCTTGCCCTGTCGGACAAGGTCATCCATTGCCCGCACCTCCTCGTCGATGCTGGTGTCGGGATCTGGACGGTGCAAGTAGTAAAGGTCGATGTAGTCGGTGTTGAGGCGGCGCAGGCTGGCCTCTACCTGCTGGAACAGGTGGATACGGTGATTCCCCTGCTCGTTCGGGCCGTCGCCCATCTTGCCGTGGACTTTGGTAGCAAGCACCACCCGCTGGCGTCGCTCACCGGCCAGCGCCTTGCCCGTGATCTCCTCGCTGCGGCCGCGATTGTAGACGTTGGCCGTATCGATGAAAATCACGCCCGCGTCCATGGCGCGATGGACGATACGGATTCCCTCCGCTTCATCCGTCGCGCCGCCGACGTTCATGTTGCCGAGGCAGATCACCGAAACCTTCGCGCCACTGTTCCCAAGCTTGCGGTATTGCATAGCATTCCTCTCCGGGTCCCGTTTAGGCAACCTAACCTGTCCCGCAGGAAGGGTAGCACAGCTATCGAGTTTCAGAATTGATGCCTGCGATGCGGGCGCCGGTGGTGTAGGGGCTGGCAGACCTTGGTCAGCGCGCTACCCGGGCAGCCCGAACAGCACCCAACCCGGACGGTTGGGATCGGCGCCCGCCTGGGCCGGCGAAAAGCCGGGCACGCCGGCGAGCGCGCGGCCAATGGCGAACTTGCTCAGACCCTGGACCCGCTCCATCGCGGCGATCTCCTCCATGCTGAAATAGCCGGCGCCGGTGATCTCGTCGCCGTCACATGCAGGCTCGCCGGCGAAGGGCTCCAGACGGAACATGACGTAGACGTTGGAGCTCGGGCCGCCAATGGAGCCGGTCCCACCAACGGAGTGGCGCAACCCCAGTACGTCGATTACCCGTGCCTGGACGCCGGCTTCCTCTCGCACTTCCCGCTCGACGGCGTCAGTAATGACCTCGTCGTGCTCGACGTAGCCGCCGGGGATCTGCCACCAGCCGCGCCCCGGCTCGTGCCCCCGTCGGATCAGCAGCGCCTTGCCATCGCGGATGACGACGCCACCGCAGCCGATGCTGAAGTCGCCGAAAAACATGTAGTTGCAGGAGGAGCATGCCACGCGGTCGCCCCCGCCCTCGAAGCGCGTGCCGAGCTCCGCCGAGCAGCTGGGACAGTATTTCACGTTCGATCTCTCCTAAGGAAGCAGCGGTGTACCGATCCCAGTAGCATACACGGCGCTTCGGCGGGGAGGGTTAGGAGGGGTCCGCTGTTTCCTGCGCCTCCAGCGCTACATCTTCCGAGTAGTCCAACTGCAGCTCGCCTACCACGGTATCGACCTGATAGCCCGGATACAGCCGTTGCAGGTCCCACTCGTTGATCCAGCGGCGGACGAACTGGCGCATGCTGGTGGTGGCCAGCCGCTCGAACGGTGGCGATGGCGGCGGCTCCCAGCCGTAGGCCTGGCTGTGGATCGCCTTGACCTGGTCGTGCGTCTGGTCGATGCTCTCCCGGCTCGGCGGCGCCAGCCGGATGGCGTCACGCGCGATCATCCGCATGCCGCGCTCCGCGTGACCGGCCAGGGCGTGATCGGCCGGGGACTCGCCGGCGCGCAGCTTCTCCGGGATGGCTTTGGCATCATCGCGCTGTTCCAGCACTGCTTCGGCAAAGTCGGTGGTGATGGCGAACACGGAGAGCATGCCGGGGTAGGTCTCGCCCCTGATCCGTCCCGTCCAGCGGGCCAGCTCGGCGTAGGACCGGGCGCGCTGGCGGAAAGAGTAGCGCCCGATCAGCTCGGCCTCGTCCACCAGCAAGACCCAGCCGGAATAGCCGGCCGCTACGGCCAGCCGAGCGACGAACTTGAAGCGGTGGAGCGCCATGTCGCGGATACTGACTGTCTCCTTGCGATACTTCCCCGGCTCGCCGTGCGCCAGCAGCCAGCTGCGCAAGTCGCCGACCTTCAGCATGTCGCCGGCCCAGAAGGCGACGATGCGATCCAGCACCTCTTGATCTTTGACCCGCCCGTAGAGAAAGAGTGTCGCCGCGAACCAGGAACTGAGCCCGGTGTCCGGTCGGTTGACCCAGCCATAGAAGCCGGCATACTCCTGGCCGGCGAAGTCCAGGCCGGCGGCGATCTCCGCAAGCGCCGATCCTCGCTTGCCCGGCGCCACCGACGCGTCGATGGCCGCGCGGTAGAGCTTGGCTGGGTCGTAGAGTGGCGTCTCCTTGCTGAGGACGACTTTGCTGCAGACGAAGTTTTCGGTGAGCGCGACGTGCCGCAGATATTCCAGCAGGTGCGACTTGCCGGAGCCGAAGTCCCCGGCGATCAGCAACCCCTGCGCCTGGCCACCCCCGGCCACGTCCGCCGGCGCCGCCTGTAGCTGCTGGCGGAACCGCCCCTCAATGTGCGCCTGATTGCTGCCCAGCGCCCTCACCGCGTCGCGGTTCGGCACGCCCGAACGAAGCGCCTCAATGGCACGGCGAGCCTCAACCTGAGGTGGCATTAGCATGCGAGCGTTCCACTTCTACAGGAGCGTTTGGCCATTCCGCACTCCCCTCCCCCACCCCGGCCCCGCAGGGGGAGGTAGACGGACGGACCGGAGGGGTCGCGGTAGGGGCTGGCCTTGTGCCTGCCCTGGCGGCCGGCCCCAGCGGCATCCCCGGCTGGTGCAGTCGGAAGGGTAGGCACAAGGCCAGCCCCTACACCCGCGCCCCCCATCTGCCAGACACCTACCCCTCTGAGCCATCCCGGGGAGGGGCCGGGAGTGAGGTTCCCCCCGATTCCAGGCGTATCAGCGCTGCCAGCGGGTTTTGGCGGTAGCGGTCGCGCACCTCGTCGGCTACGCGCAGGTAAAGGGCGTGGTAGCTGCGCAGGCCGCGGCGCTCGTCGTGTAGGAACTCCGGGCCGACCACCACCACGATGAAGCAGTGCTGCGACTCGTCGGCGGCGTCGATGAACTGCCGGACCACTTCGTAGACGTCCAGCGCCGCCGGCGTCGTGTAGTAGAGGCCATCGGTGCGATCGGCGGGTCGCGTCGTCTCGGCGTAGCGCGAGATGTCCAGCCCCAGCACCAGCCCGCTCTTGCCGCCCAGCCGCAGCCAGTGGACCAGCGAGTCCAGCAGGGGGCGGGCGTTGTGTCGCGCGATACGCTGATAGATCTGCGCCCGCCGCAGCCCCGAGATCAGCCGCAGATCGCCGCGCAGCCACTCCTTGACCGACTGCTCCAGCCCGGGATCGTCGGTCGGGTCAAGCTGCGCTAGGCACAGCCGCAGCATGGCGAAGCGAAACTCGCGCACCAGCGCGTAGTCCTGCAGGACGGCCTTGCCGAGCCAGCGGTGTACTTCGGCCCGAAGGATCGGCTCCGGATAGTCGTTGATCGCGGCGATGGCGGCGAGCGTCAGCTGATCCGGCTCCGGCGGCAGTTTCAGCCCTTGCTCCACCAGCAGACTGATGAGGAAGGCTCGCGTCAGGGCGTCCCAGTCAATCTGCTGGGCGACGCTGTTGAAGAGCTTGTCGATCATGTGGATCTTGGTGGCGGTGGCCGCGGCGAAGGCGAAATGGTAACCGTTCCCTTCGGCCAGTTGCTGGAGGCCGGCGTGCAGCTCACGCTTGCTCTCCTCGCCCACCGGCACGGCGACCTTCACCGCCGCGCCGCCGGCCCGGACGAAGTCTTCCAGGTATTCCGTCCGCACGACCTCCAGCCACTCCCGAGGCGTCACCTCCCGGCGCCTCCCGCCCGGCCGTCCTTGAGGAAGGAGATGCCGTAGTAGACCTTCTCTTCGCCACGCTGGGTGACGACGCGGAGGGAGCCTGCCCGTGGCCTGGTGCCGCTGGAGTCGTTGGAGTACAGGGTCGCCCCGTCCTTGGTGCGGTTCACGCCGCTTTGATCCAGCAGGTAACGGTCGCGCACGAACTCCTGGATGGCGTACTCCTTGCTCCTGCCCGGCAACAGCGTGAGCAGATGATAGATGTCGCGCAAGCGCACCACCGGTCCCTCAGCGAGTTGGTCCTTGCCCTTATCCTGCGCCACCTTGACCTGGTACGCCTCATAGAGTGCTTCCAGGAAGTCGGCGTTTCGGAAGCGCGGCGGCCGCTGCTGGAGGTCCTGGAGATGGGTCACGAGCACGCTGGGACGCAGCCGGCGCTCACGGGTTTTATCGATCAGCACCGCGCGATCGTTCGGTAACACGCGGATCAAGGAGGGATAGCTGTAGAGCAGCTCATCTTGCTCGTAGACGCGGACGTTCATGCGCTTGGCAGTCTCCAGCACTTCACGCAGGAACGAGCCGTCGGCAAAATAGGCTTGCTCATCGAAGTCCCAACCGGCCTTGGCCGCGTCGAACTGGCGATACAGGGCTTCGATGGTCTGCTCCGCCGCGTTGATGGTGGTGCGTAAGTCGCGCAGGTTGCCGACGTGCGAAGCGGTATGGAAGCGCTTGAGCGCCTTCGTGGTCGCCGCGGCGGCCTTCAATACCGCCTCAGCATCGGCCTCAGTCCTGGCCAGCGACGCTTCCAGGCTCAGCTCCTGATCTTCCGCCACCGCTTCGCTCCTTTGCTCGTCCCTACTGTACTACGTGTATGCTAGCGCACCGCCGCCCGGGGCCGGGGAGCAGGGGAGCAGAGGCGACTGGGCGCGGGAGAGGCGATTTCCTGCCGGAAACGATGTATCCGTTTGGCCGGCTGTCTCTCCAACCTCCAGTTCCCCTCTGCGCCCCTGCCCCC